>Ga0302319_10000232_pt1 | contig 120847 bp, 106 predicted proteins | sample Bog_T0_2_FD_203319 | JGI IMG/M metagenome (GOLD analysis project Ga0302319, IMG submission 203319) | Peat permafrost microbial communities from Stordalen Mire near Abisko, Sweden - Bog_T0_2 | ecosystem: Environmental > Terrestrial > Soil > Wetlands > Peat | place: Sweden: Abisko, Stordalen...
CGAAGCTGTGCGAATATTACTACGAGGGTTTTTCAATGCCCTCTCAATTAGGAACTTTCTACTTGGCTGGGAATAGGAACTTTCTATTTGGCTCCGACAGGGGTAGAACTAGTTATGAACGGGCAGAATGGCCGAGTTACTGTTGATGCCGTCTTCGGAGAAGGTGAGCACCAGATCTCCGTTGATGGCGTCAGCCGGTACCTGCAGGTTGACCTGTCCTGGACTCACGTAAGTCACCAGCGCTTCGATGCCGCCGATGATCACGGAAGTTCCACCGAGCGTCGTCGGAATCGGAATCGTCGTATTCGATAGCGTTTGCCCGGCCAGATACTGACCGGTAATCTGCACCAGCGTACCCGGCGCCAGCGGTGCGCCACCCACCGGGTTGGAAAAGTTCGCGATCGAGTTGTGGGCCAGCACCGGCACGTTGTTCGGGGTCACGGCTCCGGCAATCTGCAGGGTCGCGGTGGGGAAGCCCGGTGCCATTACGCGGGCATTGATAACGAACTGCGTCGGTGTGCAGGTCGTCCCCGATGTTTGCGCAGACTGGACATCTTTCTGAGAAACCTGCGCGGATGCTGCCGGGGCAGCAGACGAAGTGCTGCATGTGGCCGGGCTCGCAGTCAGCCAGTTCCCTCCCGTATTACAATCGTCGGCGTTCGGTAAGGTAAATGGATCCCGTAAGAAGGATGCCGAATCCAACCACTGCCAGAACCACCACGAAGAAAGGATCGCCGGATCGCAGGTAAATGCCCAGGATTCCCAGCCAAAGTACGAGGCGAACAATCAGGGTCATTCGATAGAACATCTCGTTGCCATAGAGGATTACGGCGGTAACGAGTATTCCGAGGCCTACGAGCAGAATTCCCGACATTTGCGGAAAGGCGTCGCTGTACTGCTGGTTTGAGAACAGCAGTTTCATGAACCATTGCGGAGCAAAGTAAAGGCAGAAGCCGGTGGGATAGAGGTATCCAGCCAGGTAAAAAAGACTAAGGCGGGTGCGCCGCAGAGATTTAGTCGTTGATTTAGTCATTTCCGGCATTCATTCGACTCTACCCCATGGCTGCCTGGTCCATGGCTACTGAGGTGTGTGCTACTGATGAAAGACGTGCGTCCTTCACCCGAGCGTCCGCTGGTGGTTTTCGATGGAGACTGCTCGTTCTGTCGAATCTGGATCGATTATTGGGAAAAGCTGACCGGTGACCGGGTCAACTACGAGCCGTATCAGACCGCGGCCGCAAAATTTCCGGACGTCCCCCGCGAAGATTTTCAGCGCGCTGTGCAACTGTTCGATGGAACGGGGCGGAGCAGCGCAGCGGAAGCTGTATTCCGCCTGATCGCGCTTCTGCCTGGCTATGGATGGGCTTTGTGGCTCTATTTGAACCTGCCGGGGTTTGCCCCTGTTACGGAACTGGTTTATCGCTTCATCGGGAACCATCGGAACGCCGGTTACCGAATCACGCGATTGCTATGGGGGAAAAAAGTAGAGCCATCCACGTGGCATACCGCGTCCGATTGGTTTGCGCGGGCGATCGCAGTCATTTATGCCATAGCCTTCGCGTCGTTTGGCCGGCAGGTGCGCGGGTTGATCGGCGTGCAGGGCATCCAGCCGGTAACGGAGTTTCTGGCTGAAGTGGAACGGCAGTTCGGTACAGCGGGATTCTGGAAAGCGCCCACTCTTTTCTGGTGGGCTCACAGCGACTTTGGCTTGCTTTCAATCGTCTGGGGCGGAGCCGTGCTGGCTGCCGTGGCGGGCATTGCGAGACCGCATACCGCGGGACAGAAGGCGGCGTTCACGGTCGTCTTTATTTACTACCTGTCGGCGGTGCAGGGCGGACAGATCTTCATGGGCTTTCAGTGGGATTACCTTTTGCTGGAAGCTGGTTTTCTCACCATTTTCCTGAAGCCTTTCTGGATTCGTACCTGGCTGTTCCGCTGGCTGTTGTTCCGCCTCATCTTCGAATCCGGAGCCGTCAAACTTCTGAGCGGCGACATGAACTGGCGCAATCTCACGGCGCTCAATTTCCATTTCGAGACTCAGCCGCTGCCCACTCCGCTGGCATGGTACGCGAATCAGGCGCCGCACGGACTTCTGGCTGCGTTGACAGTGGGTGTCTTTGTGGTTGAACTGGTGCTTCCGTTCTTCATCTTCGGCCCGCGGCGTTTCAAACACATTGCCGGGTTCGGAATCATCGGCCTGCAAGTCAGCATTTTCCTGACCGGGAATTACACGTTTTTCAATCTGCTGACCATCGCGCTTTGTCTTTTCCTGTTCGACGACAAGTGCTTTTCGCGGAAGGCCCGCAAGGAACCAGTCGCTCCGAGACGGCCGATAAAACCGATTCGAGCCAATGGCTACGTTTCGCTGGCGGTTACAGCTCTGATACTGGTGCTTTCCACGGTTACGCTCGCCAACATGTTCGGTTGGGGGAACGGAAACGTATTAGCTCGCGCGGCGGCGAAATGGGAGCCGTTCGGCATCGTCAACACCTATGGCCTGTTCGCCGTGATGACGACTTCGAGGCCAGAGATTTCGATCGAAGGCTCGGACAACGGCATCGACTGGGTGCCTTACACATTTCCTTTTAAGCCCGGGCCTTTAAACCGAGCGCCGCAGTGGGTAGCCCCGAATCAACCTCGTCTCGACTGGCAGATGTGGTTCGCCGCGCTGGGCAGTTATCGGGAGAACCCGTGGCTGATCCGATTCATGGAGCGTCTGCTGCAGAATTCCCAGCCTGTAGTGGAACTGCTCGACCAGGACCCGTTCGCCGGCCGAGCGCCGCGTTTTGTCAGAGCCATGGTGTACGAGTACCACTTCACCAACTTCGACGAACGCCGACAAACGGGCAATTGGTGGAAACGAGAACTGAAGGGTGAATATTTTCCGCCTGTGAGTCTGCGAAATCAGCCATAGGGCGTTTTTTTAATCCGGAGCGAAATCGGATAATGGGGCGATGCCTCTCAGCTCCCTTGCAGGCCAGCCCGCTCCACCTGAACTTCTGATCGACCCCGCACAACTGGACCGCGACTATTACAGCCGCGTTCCGGATGTCGATGACCCTTCGCAGTTGGTCAGTTTCGGGACCAGTGGACACCGGGGGAGCCCGCTGAACGGTACGTTCACGGAAGCGCATATCCTTGCCATAACGCAGGCCATCTGCGATTACCGTTCCGCCAACGGCATTGCAGGGCCGATCATGGTGGGCAAGGACACCCACGCCGCCTCCGCTCCGGCGCAGAGAACCGCAATCGAAGTACTCGCCGCCAACGGAATGGAGACCTGGATTCAGGAGAACGACGGCGTAACGCCTACGCCCGTTATTTCGCACGCAATCCTCACCTTTAATGCGACGGGAGCCAAGGCTCAAGCCGATGGAATCGTAATCACACCTTCGCACAATCCACCGGACGACGGCGGTTTCAAATACAATCCACCGAACGGAGGCCCGGCGGATACCAATGTCACGGGGTGGATTCAGAATCGCGCGAATGAGATGCTGCGAGGCCGGAATCAAGCGGTCCACCGGGTTCCTTTCGACTCGGCTATTAAGAACGCCTGCATCCGTCAGCAGGATTTTATTCGGCCTTTCGTAGATGATCTTGCCAACGTGGTGGATATCGATGCGATCCGCGGCGCAGGGCTGAAAATCGGCGTGGATCCACTGGGCGGCAGTTCCCTGCCCTGTTGGGAATATGCCGCGGAGCATTTCAGCCTGAATCTGACCGTTGTCAATAAGCAGCAGGATCCGCGCTTCGCTTTTATGACGGTGGACCATGACGGCAAGATCCGCATGGATTGTTCCAGCCCTTACGCGATGGCGAGTCTGGTGAAGCTGAGGGATGATTTCGATATTTCATGGGGGAACGACCCCGACTCGGATCGGCATGGCATAGTGACCCGCTCGGCTGGCTTGTTGAATCCCAACCATTACCTCGCGGTGGCGATTCGATATCTGTTGCGCAATCGCCCGGAGTGGCCGATGGAAGCGGTTGTCGGCAAAACTCTGGTGAGCAGCGGAATGATCGACAGCGTAGTGAACGATCTGGGGCGAATTCTGTGGGAGGTGCCGGTGGGTTTCAAGTGGTTCGCACCGGGCCTTTTCGACAGCAAATGCTGCTTCGGCGGCGAGGAAAGCGCCGGGGCCAGTTTTCTGCGGCGCAATGGGCGCGTCTGGACGACGGACAAAGATGGGCTCGCTTTGGGCATGCTCGCCGCGGAGATTACGGCGAGGACAGGGACGGACCCAGGACAGCATTACGCGGAGTTGACACAGAAATTCGGCGAAACCTTTTACACGCGAATTGACGCACCGGCCTCCCCCGAACAAAAAGCGGCGCTGGCACGGCTTTCGCCGGAAGCGGTGCAGGCTTCGTCATTAGCGGGCGACCCGATCTCGGCGAGGCTGACTCGCGCGCCAGGAAATAATGCGCCCATCGGAGGACTGAAGGTAGTAAGTTCGGGCGGCTGGTTTGCAGCGCGTCCGTCAGGTACAGAAGACATCTATAAGCTTTACGCGGAGAGCTTCCGGGGCGCGGATCATCTGGCCCGAATCGTGACGGAAGCACAGGCGATCGTAAGCGCGTCTCTTTGACAACCGCTCACGAGATGACAACCGCTCGCCGGATAAACTTCAGGCGGGACGGCGTTAGCTATTCATTCCGGGCGGCATTCCAGGCGCGTGGGCGATCTCGCACGCATATGCCACAATAGAACTGAAATCCCCATGTCCACTCCCACTTCGTCGCTTCGCGAAGAAGATGTTCGCGAACAGGAGGAGCCGAATTCTCAGGAATCGGAAGCTTCCTTCGGCGACATTCTCAACCAATTCGAACAGGCGCATACTCACGAGTCCACCGGCGAGCCCGGCCGAGAAGCTACGGTCGTAGCTATCAAAGACGAGAACGTCTTTTTCGACATCGGCCAGAAGACCGAAGGCATCCTGCCGCTCTCTGCTCTGTGCGATGAACAAGGCCTTATCCCGGTTAAGCCGGGCGACGTAATTCACGTAGGAGTTAGCGGCCGGAACAGCGAAGGCTATTACCAGCTGTCTCTGATTCATGTGGCGCGGCCTAAAGACTGGTCCACGCTGCAGAAGGCGTTCGATGAGAAGTTGACCATTGCAGGAACAGTGACTTCAGTCATCAAAGGCGGACTGGCGGTCGATGTTGGGGTCCGCGCTTTCATGCCGGCCTCGCGCAGCGGAGCCCGCGACGTGCCCGAAATGCAAACCCTGGTTGGCCAGGAGATTTCGTGCCGCGTAATCAAGCTCGACACGGAAAAAGAAGACGTGGTGGTGGATCGCCGCGCCGTGCTCGAAGAAGAGCGCAATAAAGCCAAAGACGAGAAGTTCAGTTCGCTGACTGTGGGTTCGGTAGTAAAAGGCACAGTTCGCAGTCTGCTTGATTACGGCGCATTCGTGGATATCGGCGGCGTGGACGGCATGCTGCACGTGGCGGATATTTCCCATGGTCGAGTAAATAAGCCGGCCGACGCACTTTCGATCGGACAGCAACTCGAAGTAAAGATTCTCAAAGTCGATGCTGCCAAGAAACGCATTTCGCTGGGCCTTAAACAGCTTCAGGCGGATCCATGGACTACGGCGGCGGAGAAGTATCATACCGGCGATCGCGTACAAGGCAGGGTCGCTCGCGTTACCGACTTCGGCGCATTTGTGGAACTGGAGCCGGGCCTCGATGGGCTGATCCATCTTTCTGAAATGTCGTGGTCGAAGAAAGCCCGCAAGCCCGCGGACGTAGTGAAGGCGAACGATACGGTGGATGTGGTTGTGCTGACCGTGAGCCCCGCGGAAAAGCGGATTTCACTCGGGCTGAAACAGGCGTTGGGCGACCCCTGGGAAGAGGTTGCGGAGAAGTATCCGGTGGGTGCGATTGTCGAAGGCGCAGTCACCCAGCTCAAACAGTTCGGCGCGTTCGTTCAGGTGACTGAAAATGTCGAAGGCATGATTCATGTCGGCGACATCGTCAATGAAAAACGGATTAACCATCCGCAGGACGAATTGAAGGTGGGGCAGATAGTTCGGGCGGTAGTGCTCGAAAACGATCGCGAAAAGCGGCGTCTGCGTCTGGGCCTGAAGCAACTGCAGCCGACTTCGGTGGATACGTGGATTGCCGAACACAAAGAGGCGGAAGAGATTACCGGGCGCGTTTCTGAAGTGAACCGCGGGCGGGCGCAGGTGGAACTCGGCGAGAACGTTCACGGCGTCTGCGTGATCGCGGCGCAGGAAACGAAACAGGAACAGCGCTCCGGACCGGTCGACGTGTCGACATTGTCGTCGATGCTGGCCAGTAAATGGAAAGGCAGCGGGTCAGGGCCGGCCAGCGGCGGAGAAAGTGCGCCGCGCACGGAACCGCTCAAAGTCGGCCAGATTCGGACTTTCCGGATCACGAAGCTCGATGCGGAGAAGAAGCGCATCGACCTGGAACTGGTCAGTTAGCTCGACGCCAAAGGTCTCCGGGGAAATCAGCCCCGTCTGCCGTTCTGTTGCCATTTCATACGACCGAATAACTCCGCCACTTTTCGGACCGCTGATTCCGCCGCGGGCCGGTCGGGCTGCTCGTTGGCGTCGTTATAGCCAACCATGTCGCTGGTGCCGACGTCCTGAACTACGATCCCGTCGCGGCGCGCGAGAACGTTTACTGTCCCGTACTTCAGGCCGTAGTTCACTTCCTGCTGGGGGATTAGCCACGCGATCTGGCCGCGAACCGGGACGATCGATTCATCCTTCCATAGCGCTCTCGCGCCGTAACCGGTCGCGTTGACGATCACCTTCTCGGGAACGCTGCTCAGGTCTGAAGGAGAGTGGAATTCCACATTGTTGATCTTTCCGCCCTCGACGAGGAAATCGTTTACAAGTTGCCGCGAGTAGCCCGCCACATTGAACGTAAGGGTGGAATTTCTCCTCGCATAGCGGGTGGGGAAAGGATGGGTACCCGGAGGCAGATCGATCGAGCGCGGGGTCAAATCGGCGACACGGTCCTGATAGCTTGCGAAGCTCAGTTGCGGCTCGGGGACCGGCTCCCTGACCTCGGCGCTTTTGTCGTCAGAAAGGACATAACGGTCGAGCCACTCCACCGGATTTCCCGCGATGCCGAGATAACTCTCATACGTGTGAAATGACGTGCGGCACATCTTTTCCCAGAGCGCTGGAAAATCGGGCGAGACGGCATTAGTCAGGGCAATCCGCGAGTCGGGTGTCCAGGAGCCGGTGGCGCGAGCGGATCGGACGTCCGGCGGACGTTCTTTGGCGTAGATAGTAACCTTCGCGCCGGCACGCAGCAGAAGAATGGCGGATGTCAGGCCCAATGCGCCGCATCCGATGACGGCGATGCTGCGCTCGCCCGTGCTCATCGCTTTACTCATTGCTTTGTCGGTGGCGATGGCGCTCGATCCCCAGGACAACGACCAGCCACTGCCGCCGTGGCCATAGTTGTGAACGACGGTTTTGTCGGCGACGCGCTCGACATCGAGGCGAGGGCCCGCCGCGCGGAAAGGGCGGAGGCAGACAGTGACGCGGAAGATCCGGTCCACCTCAGCGCGGATGGGCATGAGGCGGGGAACAACTTCGTAAGAAGGCAGAGCCGGGGCGTTCGCCGCGACTCGGGATTTGTAAGCGCAGCCGGTTAGACCTGCAGCGGCGACCGTGCCCAGAAAGTTCCGTCGGTTCATGATGCCTCTCGGGGGTGAGCGGCGGTCGTCGTGGGCGCCGATACTAAGCTGATTTTATGGAGCGGGAGACGAGAATCGAACTCGCAACCAACAGCCTCGAAGGCTGACGCTCAGTTGCAAACATAGCACCTTACGAACCGCTCAAGCGCAGCTTACCCCCTGCCGGTGGAAAATCCCGCGTTTGCTTCCGTACTAAGGCGGCACTACAGCTTTTTCGCTGATTCACCGATACACGGACAGTGAGAGTTATAAACAGTCGGGTACTCCTGGTAATGCTTGGTGCTCTGCTGAGCATGGACGCCAACTCGATTTACGGCCAGCAGGACCCGGCGGCGGTGCCAGGGCAGAAGGGTGTGCTTCCGAACCAGGGTTCCAGCGCGGCAGAGGATGCGCTCCTCGATGATCTTCCGGTTGTCCAGGCAGCTAGCCTGCATCAGCAGACGCTGCAGGAGGCGCCAGCGGACGTCACGATCATTACCGCTGCCGAGATTCGGAAATATGGCTATCGCACCTTCGGCGAGGCACTGAACTCTATCCGCGGATTCTATATGTCCTCCGACCGCATCTATAACTACGTCGGCGTGGCGGGATTTTCGCTGCCTGGAGATTTCAACACCAGGTTTCTAGTCATGATCAACGGCCACTCATTGACGGAGCATGTCTATGAGTCCAACAATTTCTTTGGCCAGGACTTCGGGTTGGACATGGATCTCGTGGAGAGAATCGAGATCATTCGAGGGTCAGCATCCGCGCTTTACGGAAGCAATGCCATGCTGGCCACTATCAATGTCATAACTCGCTCGCCGGCGGACGAACCCGGATTCCATGCCAGCATCGAAACCGGCAGCTTTGGCGAAAAAAAAGCTAATTTCTCGGATTCCGTGTATCTTGGCAAGGGCGCCAATCTGCTGGTGTCGGGTTCCTATTTTGCAAACTCCGGGCAGACACTCTTCATCCCGCAGTTCAATTCACCCGCCACCAACAACGGAATCGTGACGAATGGGGATGGGGAACAGGGCTATCATTCGTTCGCCAATTTGATTTGGGGTGACTGGACATTCACCGCTTATTTCAATACCCGGCGTAAACGGGTACCGGTGAACTGGGCCGCTAATACCGTCTTCGACGATGGCGGTTCGCGGGTGCGGGACGGCCGCAACTTTGTGGAAGCGGCCCGCTCCCAGGACATCGGCGCCAGCGGCAAACTCAGATATCGCTTTTATTACGACGACTACCGCTATGATGACCGCTTCGATTACAACTTCGGTAACGGCGTTGTGGATCAGCGCAGCCTGGCGCGCAATGAATGGCTGGGCTCCGAAGTAACCTATAGCGTGGCGGATACCACCCGCGGCACCCTGATAGTGGGAACTCAAGGCGAGTGGGAGTTGCGCAATCTGCAGGCGGAATGGAATGTCTCGCCGGCGCTTCAGACTGTGAATTTCAACATCCCCGATCGCACTGTCGCGTTGTTTGCCCAGCAGGAATGGCACTTTTCGGCGCGTTGGAAGGCTTACGCCGGTGCGAGATTCGACAGTTCGCATAACTACGGCAACTCGCTTTCGCCCAGACTGGCGCTCATATTTCAGCGGTCGTCAAAGACCGTGTACAAGGCGGTATACGGGCGTCCATTCCGCAATCCGAGCGCCTTTGAAAAGTATTTCGATGACAACGAAACTCTCATCTCCAACCTGAATCTCCATCCGGAGCACGCAAATACCTTTGAAGTCACCGCGGAACACAAGTTCTCGCAGAAGGTGAGTGGCATTCTCAACCTTTATCAGTACCGGACCGACGACCTGATTGAGCAGGTGTTCCCGGCGGATGGCAGCACGCCCCAGTACCAGAACATCACCCGCGCTCGTTCCACAGGGATTGAGATGGAACTCTCGGCAAAGCTTGCTCATGAAGTGGAATTGCTGGGGAGTGCAACGCTGCAACAAGCGATCGATGCCGACAGCAGGCTCGTACTTCCGAACTCTCCCGAGATCCTCGGAAAGCTGCGGGCGGGACTCCCGGTATTCCGTAATCGTTTCTTCGTTTCATCGTCGATGCGGTTCATGAATCCGCGAGCGACGGTAGCGGGTGCGCTGGTGTCAGCCGTTTTCCTTCAGGATCTGACCGTGAGCACACGCCACCCGTTGCTCCCCGGTTTCGACCTTCAGCTGGGAATCAGGAATATATGGAATACGGTGTACTTTGATCCAGTCGCACTGGCTATTGACACGATACAGCAGGATGGCCGTTCGGTTTACCTGAAAGTTGTCTGGCGCGGGCGGCAATAATGAAAATCTCACGGCGAACCGCGATAGCCGCATTGGTGGCTTCGGGTAGCTTTTGTCACCGGGCCCGGGCGAGTTCCACCGGCAGGTTGATGGTCGTAACAGCTTCCGCGGCTGGGCCCCACGGGACCGCCGTTGAGAGCATGCAGCGGACCTTCGCTGAGCGTTCGATCGCGTCGACCACGTTTCAGTTGCCTGCTGAAGATTTGGCGTTCCGCCAGGAATTGAAGAATAATACCAGCCAGCTTGCAATAGCGGTGGGGATTGATGCCCTTCGCGCTCTCGCCTCGGTGAAGACGCAGATTCCACTCCTGACCACGATGTCGTTCCGGGCAGACTTGAAAAGCTCCGGCATTCTGGAGACACCCGGCATCCGGATTGCCGGGGCGATATGGCTCGACCTCGCCATCCCTCAGATCATTGCCGGGTTACGCGTCGTCTTCCCGGGAGCGAATCGAATCGCCGTTATACGGAATCCGATGCAGCCGGAATCGGTCGAGGTGTCGGGGCAAGCTCATCAACTGCCGTCCGCGAACGTCCAGGTGGTGGATTGCGCCGGTCCGTCCGATCTTCTGCCGGCACTGCGCAAGCTGCGTGGACAAGCGGACTTCGTCATCTGCCTGCCCGACAGTACCCTTTACAACAAGACGACGGTTGAGCCGCTGATCCTCGCGTCGCTTGAGCATCGGATCCCCCTGGTTGGCTTTTCAGCAAGCTTTGTGCGCGCGGGCGCTGCCGTAGGAGTTTATCCCGATTTCGCGGACATCGGGCTGCAAACAACTGTACTGGCCGAGCGCTGTCTCAGCGGGCCGGGGGTTCATGAAGAATACCCGCGCCGGACGATTGTGGCTGCCAATGAGCGGGTTCTGCATCTGCTCGGGCGCGATTATCGGGAGCGCGATAACAGTGGCGTGGTGCTCATTCGATGAAGCGCTGGCGATCGATGAACCTCCTCGAACCATTAAAGCGGTTGGCCACCTATAGCCGCCGGAGCCTGCTGAGCAGGATTCTCCGCGCGAATCTGGTGATCGCCGGCATCTTCGTCGTCTCACTCACGGGCCTCTTTCTCGTCAGCTATCGGGCGGAGTTTGAACGGGAACAGTTGTCGCGGGCGCGAATGCTGGCACAGTTCGTGGCGCGGCAGAGCGAACTGCCGGCCCTTATCGGCGATCGCGGAGGCATTGAAAAAATAGCCGCGAGCGCGCTCGGTAGCGAGGATGTGCTGGCGGTTCGTATCGCTTTCCGGGGCGGTTCCTCCGAGGTTTATGTCGGCGCCGCGGACGCTCGCGCGGATAAAGGAGCGCGGAACTTGAACCATTTGAGTGTCACCGGCAAATCGTGGGTGGAAGCCGCCGAAGATATTCGTCCCGTTCAAAGTGGGCTGCTCGATTGGGAGGATTCTCTTTCGCGGCAACCGGAGAGCCTGGGCAGCGTCCGGCTGCGCATCTCGCTCCAGAAAGAGCAGACTCTGTTCCGCCGGATAGTGCAGCAATCGCTGGCAGTGATGGCAGGGCTGTTGATCCTGATTGTGGCCGTGCAATTCTTCCGGATGCGAAACCTGCTTCGACCGCTCGAATCGCTGGTGGCGTTCACCAGGCGCGTGGGTACGGGTGATTTGCTCGAACGATCGCCGATTGACCAGGCGGATGAGATTGCCGATGTGGCCGTGGCATTCAATCACATGCTCGACCGTCTCGGCAGGACCACTGTTTCGCGCGATTATGTCGACAACATTTTCCACAGTATGGTCGAATGTCTCGTCGTTGTCGGAATGGACGGGAGGATCCGGACTGTAAACGAAGCCACTCTGAGTTTGCTCGGATATGCGGAAGCCGATCTGGTTGGCCGGCACGTTTCCATAATTGAGGGCAAAGAGCAAGATGTTGCCCCAATGAGGGCGATCTCCACAGTGGAGCGCTCCTGGCGGACCCGGGATGGGCGTTCCATACCAGTGCTTTACTCTTCCGCCGCTTTGCGCGCTACCGGATTCGGCGGAGGGGACTACGCCGAGGCCGGATTCGTCTGGCTGGCGCAAAATATCACCGAACAAAAGCGTGTCCGGGAGGAACTGATCGCCGCACGGGAACGGTACGCTCTTGCGGTTGCGGGGGCCAACGATGGTATCTGGGACTGGAATGTCCTCAACGGCGACGTATACTACTCCCCGCGCTGGCAATCGATGCTCGGCTATGAAGAGTCCGAACTCTCCGGCCGCTTCGGTAGCTGGCTCGGTCTCATGCATCCCGAGGATCGGCCCCGTGTTGAGCGCGAGCTTGAGGCTCACTGCATCGGCGCCTCCAGCATGTTCGAAAGTGAGCATCGGATGCGACATTGCGATGGCACATACCGCTGGATGTTGAGCCGGGGACTGGCTGTACGCGGACTGGAGGGCGCGGCGACTCGCATGGCCGGTTCACAAACTGACATAACGCAGAACAAAACAGCCGATCCATTGACAGCCCTGCCTAACCGCGTGCTGTTCACAGAACGGCTGGAGCGTGCCTTCGAGAGTCGGCGGCGCAATTCGGACCATCGCTTTACTGTGATGTTTCTCGATCTGGACCGGTTCAAGATGATCAACGATAGTCTTGGCCACCTGGCCGGAGACCAGGTGCTGATCGGGATCTCGCAAAGACTCAAGGAGGCTGTTTCGGCGGAGGCCGGAAGCGCCGAATTCACCGTCGCGCGCATCAGTGGAGACGAATTCGCAGTGCTGGTCGAAGACGTACTCGGCGAATCCTCGATCGCTGCCGCGTCAAGAACCGGTGCTCGGCTGATTAGCGACATGGAAAGACCATTTCTGATCGGGGGACGGGAGGTATTTACATCTGTAAGTATTGGGGTGGCGCCCGACACCGGCGAGTACGAAAATCCTGGTGAAATTCTGCGCGACGCTGACACCGCCATGTATCGGGCCAAAGCGCTCGGAAGGTCGCGTTGCGAGATCTTCGATGCCGAAATGCGGGCTCAGGCAGTCATGCGGCTGGAATTGGATACGGATCTGCGCAAAGCTGTTGAGCGCAACGAGTTTGAGGTCTATTACCAGCCGATGTTCTCAATTCCCGGAGAAAAACTGGAAGGGTTCGAAGCTCTGGTCCGCTGGCCCCACCCGGAACGCGGTTTGATCCTCCCCACTGAATTCATTCCGATCGCGGAAGAAAACGGCCTGATAGTTCCCATTGGCACAATGGTCCTCAGGGAGGCCTGCCGTCAGATGCGGGAATGGCAGATCCAGTATCCGGCGCAATCGGCGGTTACCCTTAGCGTGAATATTTCCTCTCGTCAGTTTGTAGAGCCGGGCTTACCCGGTCTTGTCGGGTCAATTCTTGCCGAAACCGGCCTGAGTCCAAAGACTCTGTTTCTGGAAGTGACTGAAACCGTGCTGGTCGGAGATGCCGAAAATGCGATTGAAACGCTGAATGAGCTTAAGAAACTCGGCGTGGGGTTAAAGATCGACGACTTCGGTACAGGATATTCGTCCCTGAGTTATCTGCATCGGTTTCCATTCGATACGATCAAAATCGACCGCTCCTTCATTGCGAATCTCGAGAGTGTTGAAGGTACCACCATAGTGAAAGCCATTATCGCCCTGGCCAACAACCTCGGAATGGAAGTAATTGCGGAAGGTGCGGAGACTTCAACACAGATGAATATCCTCGAAGGTCTCGGCTGCACTCACGGCCAGGGTTACTATTTCTCGAGGCCCGTACCTAACAGCGTCGCCGAAGTCCTGATGGCAACCGCTCCAGGGCGTTTCGTAAATGATCTGATTGCGCTGGACACAGGAATAACGGCAACAAGCCAAGGTTCCCTGCAGAAAACTCATGTCAGTTCACGCGCTGGCTAATCTACGCCAGCCCCATTAAGTGTTAGAGCCCGATTAAGTGTGTAGAGCCCGAAAAATGGAGCGGGAGACGAGAATCGAACTCGCAACCAACAGCTTGGAAGGCTGTGACTCTACCATTGAGTTACTCCCGCGTCTTCCAAAGAAACCTGCGCACGAAAACGACGTGTGCTGGCGGTATGCAGCCAACATAACACAGGGCCTTTCTCTCTTTCTCTATTGAGCCATACTGCCTGTCATGAGTTCGTTGACCAGCGACTGGGCTCCATAGAGTTTGCGCAGGGCTTCCGTCATACCGGCGGTGTGGACGGCGATGGCGCGGTTGGTGACGCCATCGTAAACGAAGTCGCCGAGGAGCGATTCGATGTTGCCATCGAAGATGAGTCCGACGATCTCGGCATTGCGGTTGATGACGGGCGAACCGGAATTTCCGCCGATGATGTCATTCGTCGTGACGAAGTCGAAGGGCGTCGAGAGGTCAAGCTTGTCCGTGCCTTCCGCATAGCGCGACGGGAGGTTAAAGGGAGGCTTGAAGTCGAAGCTGGCCGCGCGGTCGTAGAGTCCATACATCGTCGTTTTCGGCGGCGCGATGGTGCCATTCATGGGATAGCCTTTCACTTGTCCGTAGGAGAGGCGGAGGGTGAAAGTAGCGTCGGGATAGGTGGTCTTGCCGTAGACGGCGAAGCGGGCTTTGCCGAGTTCTTCGCCGGCGCGTTCTTCCACATTCTCGACGTTCTGCTGGTTCCACTTGATGAACTCGCGGCGCATGGGATCGAGCTGGCGGGCGAGGACGATCATGGGATCGGTCGATGCGGCGACAGCGGATTCGCCTCCCTCAATAAGTTGTTTGCGAAAGGCGGGGTCGGCCAACTTCGTTCCATTCACAAGGCGGACGGCGGTGGCGGCGGGCGACTGGCCGTTGAGGATGGCCTTGAGGAAAGGATCATTCGGGCCAGCGTTATCGATATCAAGCTGGAGAGCGCCGGTCAGACGGGCGATCTCGAGGCCCGGGTAGACCGGCGCTGGGGAGAACATGCGGAAGCGCAGAGATTCGAGTTGCGCTTCGTGGTAACCAGGGAGGCGATCGCCATCCGGTTTTTTCACCTCCGCTACGTATTGAACGATGTTGGCCGCAAGAGTGGCGAGATCGGAATCCATGCCGTGATAGAAGCGTTCTTTGGTGCGGGAGTTGGATTTCTTTTCGGCCTCCGCTATGGAGTCCCATGCGCCGCCCCACTGGGCTTTCCATGCTGAATTGGCGAGAACCTTCGCCTTGAAAGCGTCCTCCTCTTTCTGGCGATCATTCAGGACGTCGGCATTGGCGAGACCTTTAGCGCGGCCTACGTACACCTTAAGCGAATTTTCGAAGCCGAAGATTCGGGTGGCGGCCTGACGGGCCTGTTCGGCGCCGAGCGTGGAATATTTGCGGAGGGTATCGAGGCGGCCGTTCAGGAGGCGTATGGTGTTGGGGTCAAGCACGTCGCGGTCATAGATCAACTGGGACATGGTGTCGAGGCGCTGGGTTGATCCGGGATGGCCGGACACGAAGACGAGTTCCTGGTCGGAAGCGCCGGCGGGGTTCCATTTCAGAAAATCTTTGCTGTCAATAGGCTGGCCGTTTTCGTATACGCGGAACAGCGCCATATCGAGGTCATAGCGGGGGAAGGTGAAATTGTCGGGATCGCCGCCGAAGAATGCGATTTGCTGTTCGGGCGCGAAGACGAGGCGGACGTCAGTGTACTTCTTATAACGATAGAGCCAGTATTCGCCGCCCTGGTAAAGGGTGACGACGTCCGAACGGAGGCCGGTTTTCTGCAGGCTTTCGCGCTCGATATCTGCAATGACGGCGCGGCGGGTGCTGCCTTCATCGTCGGAGGTTTTGGCGGTTTTCAGGGCATTCTGAATGCGCGCTGTCACGTCTTCCATCGAAATGAGAATGTTGACTTCGAGATCCTGACTCTTCATCTCTTCGGCTTGCGTACGGGCGTAAAAGCCCTGGGCGATATAGTCGTGCTCCGCAGTGGAATTCTTCTGCAGCTGGCCGCGAGCGACGTGGTGATTGGTCAGGAGAAGGCCATGAGGACTGACGAAGGAACCGGAACCGCCGTCGTTGAGGCGAACGCTCGCGAGACGCACGTGATCCAGCCATTCTTTGGTGGGGGTGAAGTTGTATTTGGCTTTGAGTTGCGCGGAGGGTGGATTATCGAAGGTCCACATCCCCTCTTCGCCCCAGGCGGTGCAGGCCGTGAGGATGGCCAGAGCGGAAATCAGAAGAGTCCGGGACGGTTTAAGCATGTAAGCATTGACTCCAAAATTCATGGTAGAGCAAAATCCGCGCTGCTAGGTCGCGACGGCGGGGTAAAGCAGTGATTCCATCAACCATTCACGGTTGTCGCGGACGGCTTCGCGCAGGATACCGGTGAGGCGCTCGCGCTTTTCATAGAGACGGTAAGGGTCGCGTTGGCCGTGCTTTTCCAGGAGGGCTTTCACGATGAACGGCATCATCATTGAGTAATCACCCGGCAGGCTTTCGGTGGATTGCAGGTAGGTGTCTTTATCGACCTTGCCCCAGGTAACGGCTTCGGAGGGTGGGCAGGACGAGAGAGATCCATCGGTTACGGGGGCGGTGGTGATCTGGACGTCGAACTCGTAGCCGCGCACGTTGGGCAGGCCGAGCACCTGACCGAGGGCGGGTTCGGGCTGCAGGTTGTAATTCTTGGGCACGCCACCGCCGAGGATCAGAGTTGCGATGGCTTTGGCATCGCTTTCGAATAAACCCCAGTGGTGATAGGCGCAGGCTTCGAAGACTTCTGCGTGGAGGTCGAGCTCGAAGGAATATTCGGGAATGAGGCCGGCCTGTTTCATAGCCCACAGCTTCATGGAATTGAGGAACACGCTGCCATCGGCGGGCGCGCCGACGAGAACGGGAATGCCGAGGCGGTGACAAGTGGCGAGAAGTCCCGGAGCAACGCCGGCGCGTTTTTCCTGAGCGGCGTATTCGGCTCCGAGGCGGTAGCGGAGTTCGGTGCCGGTCATTTTGCACTGGAACTCAGGGCGCGTCAGGAGGGCAGTAAGAAACTTATCCTGATCGAGAAGGACGTCTTCCGCGAAACCCATATCGGTAACGCGAATGACGCCTTCGTCGCGGAGTTGGCCGTCATCGCCAAAGATGGGGACTTCGTAAATGGGATCTTTGGTGTGTTCGTTGAGGCTGCGGTGGCCATCGTGATAGCAGACGGCGTCGGTGGTGCTGAGATAGGCAACCCAACCGGTTTCGAGCAGAGGAATGAGCCAGGCCTGGTGCTGTCCGGATACAGTTATGGGGCCGGAGATGGACAGCGTGAGCGGGCAGCCCTGAGCGATGGCGCGGTCGAGAATGCTGTAGACGCGGCGCAGAATGGCGCCGCCGAATGCGGGCAGGCAGTGTTCAAAAATCTCACCGAGAGACTGGCATTCATCTACACGTCGAACGCGGACGGGCTTCCTGTGATCGTGGCGCATCACTTTGAGTTTCGCATCGGGACGAGTTTCGCATCGTGCCAGATAAGGCAGCGGTCAGGGGATGCGGAAATCCCAGAGCTGGCAGTTGAGTTTGCCTTCGGTGTATTCGATGACGGCGTATTCACCGCTTTCGAGCGGATCCTGCGGCCAGATTTTGTAGAGACCGTTGTCGGACATCTGCTTGGTGAAGACGGGTACGAGGTCGCGCTCTTCGAGGGTTTCCTTGGAGACGGGTACGATGGCGAGGCGCTCGGCGATGCGGATCCCTTTGGCGGTCTTTACTTTGATGATGCCGAAGCTTTCGAATTGCGAAAGCTGCATGAAGAACTCGGGCTTGGCATCGGTTCCGGTGATGGAGATGGTGTTGGCGGAGTGCTCACCGGCGATCTCGACGGTGGCTTTTCCGGGGATCAGAGGGATGGGCGAAAGGACGCGCAGGACGGTGCGGCCTTTATCGGTGTGGATGGTGGATTCAGCGGCTTTGAAGATGCGCAGTTGATCGTTCTCAAGGCGGTAGACACCGGGATCCACAGGGATCTTGCGGGTCTCATTGCGGAGATCGCGGGCGGCGGCTTCTTCGGTTGCGATGTCAGCAGCGGTTTTCTCGAGAGTGGCTTTGCGCTCGGCGGATTCGGCTTCCGTGCGTTTGACATCGACCAGATCCGTGGGCATCTCTTCCCAATCGCTGCGTTCGACGCTGTAGAAACGGACGCGATCGCCCTCCACGTGATACTCGCTGACGAGATGGAAACCACCGTCTTTCAGATAGAGCTTGAAATTAGCGGCGGAGAGAGACAGGCAGAAAACGAACAGAGCGAAGAGTAGCTTGCGCATTTGCGCCTCAGATTCAGTGTATCCACTGGGGGACAGAAAAAGACAAGAGTGTGCGAAGGATGACGCGAGCGCAGAATCGTCGGGGCCGCGAATCTCTATAATGAGGGCGAATGAAATATCGCAAGCTGGGCAGGACCGGTTACGAAGTCAGTGAAATTGGGTACGGAACATGGGGAATCGGAAAAGCCATGTGGGTGGGCGCGAGTGACAAGACGTCGCTGGCGGCATTGCGGCATGCGCTTGATCTGGGGCTGAACTTCATCGACACAGCGCTCGCCTATGGCGATGGGCACAGCGAACAACTGGTGGGGAAAGCGGTGGCGGAATCCCAAAAACGCGTGTACGTCGCGACAAAGGTGCCGCCGAAGAACCGGTTGTGGCCCGCTCAGCCGGGGGTCGGAATCGAAGAAGTCTTTCCGTACGATTACATGATTCGATCGACGGAAGAGAGCCTGCGCAACCTGGGCACGGACACGATCGATCTGCAGCAGCTTCACGTGTGGAACCCGCACTGGCTGGCGCGGGATGAATGGCGGCGCGGCCTCGAAGACCTGAAGACGTCGGGGAAGGTTCGGGCCGTGGGGATTTCGATTAACGACCATCAGCCAGACACCGCGCTACCGATTATCGAAACCGGGCTGATCGATACGGTGCAGGTGATTTACAACATTTTCGACCAGACGCCGGAGCGCAACTTATTTCGCGTTTGTACACAGCACAATATCGGAGTGATCGCGCGGGTACCGTTCGACGAAGGCGCGCTGACGGGGCGCATTACATCGGCGACCGAATTTCCTGAGGGCGATTTTCGCAATCATTATTTCCGCGAAGACCGGAAGAAGGATGTGGCGGGGCGGGTGGCTGCACTGGTGCGGGACCTGGAGCTTGACGATGCGAGTCATCTGCCGGAGATTGCGATTCGATTCTGTCTGTCGGAGCCGGCGGTCTCGACGGTGATACCAGGTATGCGATCGATCTCGAGCGTAGACGGGAATGTAGCAGCGTCGGGGCTGGGGCCTTTACCTGTTGGGATTCGCGACATTCTTCGGCGGCACGCCTGGAATAAGAACTATTACGCCTGACTTTTAGTCCTGATATTGGCTCCTCAGCGCTGGCATTTGGGACAGAAGTGAGTGCTGCGCTGGGCGACTACGATGCGGCGGATCTTGGCTCCACAAGCGACGCAGGGCAGATCGGTCCGCTGGTAGACGCGGTGGGCATTTTGAAAGCTGCCACGGTTTCCGTCGGCATCCACGTAATCGGATACAGAGGATCCACGGCTTTCTATGGCTTCAGCGAGGACTTCCTGAATCGCAAGGTGAAGGCGGAGGACACGCGGGCGGCTGAGGGTTGCGGCAATGCGCTTCGGATGGATGCCGGCGCGGAACAGGGCTTCATCGGCATAGATATTGCCCACGCCGCGGAGCACGGCCTGGTTGAGGAGAACCGCTTTGATCGGGGATTTGCGCTCAGACAGGCGAGCGGCGAAATCCTCGGGCAAAACCTCGAGTGGTTCGGGGCCAAGGGCGGCGACGCGGGCGGGAAGCTCTTCGCCGAATTCGATGCGGCCGAACTGGCGGGGGTCTTCGTAGAGGAGTTCACCACGATCGAGGGTAAAGACGGCGTGGGTCCATTTGGCGCGGGCTCCGTTGACGAGAAGCTTACCGGTCATGCCGAGATGGACTACGAGCCAACCACGGTCGAGGCGGATACCGATGAATTTGCCGAAGCGCTCGACGGATTTAATGCGGCGTCCGGCGAGGCTTTGCGCGGTGGCGTGGGGATCTCCGATGAGTACGCGAAGACCGAGGAATTCGGAATTGAGGATGAGACGCCCGGTGAGCGCGGGGCGAAGAGTGCGGACTACAGTTTCGACTTCGGGAAGTTCGGGCACGGGTGACTAAGCGCGATCGGGGAGATTGACCAGGATGTCGCCCGCTTCAACGCGAACCGGATAAGTGGGAATAGCGCCGCCGGCGGTGAAATCGCATTGTCCGGTTGAGGTGTCGAATTGCCAGGCGTGCCAGGGACAGGTGATGAGCGAGCCGTCGAGCAGACCCTGGCCAAGCGGACCGCCCTGGTGGGGGCAGACTCCGGAAATGGCGCGGATTTCTCCTTCGACATTGCAGACGGCGTAGAGATCTTCGCCTTCGACGACTTCGATCAGACTGCCAGGCGGTAGTTCATTCAGGTGGGCAAGCTTCTTCCAGGCCATTGTCTTTTTTGAGTATCGCGCGTGACGTTTAGCCGGACTCCAATGCGAAAATAAACGCAAGTGGATTTTCTCTCGGGCCTGAACCCCCAACAACGTGAAGCCGTGGCAACCACCGAAGGGCCGGTGCTGATTCTGGCAGGTGCGGGCAGCGGGAAGACGCGAGTCATCACACACCGCATTTCGCACATGATCAGCGAACTGCATGTGCCGCCCTCCGCAGTGCTGGCGGTGACGTTCACGAATAAAGCGTCGGGGGAAATGCGGTCGCGAGTCGAATCGTTATTGGATGGCTTTCCGCTGACGTCAGCACCGCTGATTTCGACGTTCCACTCTTTCTGCGTGCGGCTGTTGCGGCGGGACGGAGGCGCGCTGGCTTCGATTCGTCCCGGATTTACGCGGACTTTTTCGATCTACGATGACGAAGATCAACTGGCGATCGTCAAGGCGGCCTATCGAAGGATGGGCCTCGATGAGAAAGCGATGCCGTACCGATCGACGCTTTCGCAGATCAGCCAGGCCAAGAACCAGAAGAAGACGGCCCAGGAGATGTACTCCGATTCGGCGGATCCTCGGATTACCAAATTGGCGGCTGTGTTTGAGGAATACGAGAAAGCATTGCGGCAGGCGAATGCGCTCGATTTCGACGATCTGCTGCTCGAAACGGTCCGGCTGCTCTATCACGATGAAGAGACGCGGAATTCGTGGAACCGGCGGTTGAACTACATCATGATTGACGAGTATCAGGACACGAATCGCAGCCAGTACGAGCTGATGCGCCTGCTTTCGCAGCATCATGACAACGTGTGCGTGGTAGGCGACGAAGACCAGTCGATCTATAGCTGGCGGGGTGCGGATATTCGCAACATCCTCGACTTCGAGAAGGATTTTCCGAGGGCGAAGACGATCCGTCTGGAACAGAATTACCGCTCGACCAAAAACATTCTGGAAGCGGCCAGCGTGCTGGTGGCGAACAACAAAGAACGCAAAGGCAAGTGGCTCTGGACCGACGAGAGCGAAGGCGATCTGTTGACCGTTTATGCAGCTCACGATGGCGAGAACGAAGCGCTGTTTATCGCGGATGCGATTGAGAAGATCCTGCGGCAATATCCCACTCGGCGGGTTGCGATTCTCTATCGAACGAATTTTCAATCGCGTCAGATTGAAGAGGCGCTGCGCCGTTACAACCGCAAATACAACGTAGTAGGCGGGTTCAGCTACTATCAGCGGGCTGAGGTTAAAGACATCGTCGCCTATCTGAAAGCGGCGCATTCGGCTACCGATGGCGTGAGTCTGGCGCGCATCATTAATGTTCCGGCGCGCGGGATTGGGCGCACAACGCTGGAAGAAGTAGAGAAATTTGGGGTGGAGAACGGCCTCGATTTGTGGAATTCCCTCGGGCGCATGCTGGAAGAGAACCGATTGGGGACGCGGGCGCATGCGGCGCTGGCGGCGTTCCGCAATCTGATGGAAGAACTGGCCGAAGCGGTGAAGACAAAACCGCTGAACGAAGCGCTGGCGTTCATCGAAGAGCGTACCGGCTATCGCAAAATGCTGGAGACGGAAAATTCGCCCGATGCTGAAGCGCGAATCGAGAACCTGAACGAATTGATGAACGCGGCGGCGGAAGCTGTGGAGCGCGGCGAGACGGTGACGGATTTTCTGGATCACGCGGCCCTGGTTTCGGATGCGGATTCGGTGGATGAGACGGCGCAGGTGACGCTGATGACCATCCACAATGCGAAAGGGCTGGAATTCCCGGTTGTGTTTCTGGCGGGTCTTGAAGAGGGACTGTTCCCCCACAGCCGATCTCTTCTAAGCGAAGCGGCGATGGAAGAGGAGCGGCGGCTCTGCTACGTCGGAATGACGCGGGCGGAAAAACGGCTGGTCCTGAGCTGGGCGAAGTACCGCCGGCGTTTTGGCGGCGGAGAGCAGGAGCGGACGATTGCGTCGCGGTTTCTGAAAGAGGTTCCGTCGAATCTCATCGTGGCGATGGGAGTGGAAGAAGACGATTCGGCGCAGGTGGATCTGACGGCGGAGCGGTGGCAGGTACGGCAGGAGGCGCGGCGGAATCTGTACACGGGAAAGACGTATAACTCGGTAGAGAACGTGGCGCAGTTTTTCCGGGAGCGGGGATTAAAAGCGCCGTCTTCTTTGCCGGTGCAATCGCCGGTACAGACGCCGATGCGGGCTGCGACGCCACCTCCGGTGAGGGCGCCACAGCAGGCACCTCAACAGGCACTCGGACCCAGGCAAGGGTCGCTGATTCCGCCGGTTCAGTCACGATCGGAACTGCCGAAAGCACCCCCGGCTCCCAGACGTCCGGCCCAAACAGGTACAGTAGTAGAACATCCCAAATACGGTACGGGTACAATCGTCCGGCGCGAAGGCGAGGGCGACGATGCCAAAGTTACGGTCATCTTCCAGCGGTACGGGATGAAAAAATTAGTGGAGAGATACGCAGGACTGAAGAAAGCATGAATACAAAAAACGTAGAGAGTCCCGTTGAGCGCAAGACACTGAAGCGGACTGCCCGCAAGAAGGCTGCGCCGAAGGCGAAGCGCGCACAGGGCGTGGCGCGCGGTTCTGAGAAGAAAAAAGTCACGCATATGACTAAAGGTCAGCGGAAGCGCTAAGCGACTCAGGGTCGCTCAAGTTTCGTGCGTGAACAATAAAGTGTGAACCGGCTCCTACGGACCCGAAGCATCGACGCGCTGATCGCCGCCTCCGAGCAACCGGACCGGCAATTGCGCAAGACGCTCGGGCCCTGGAGCCTGACCGCATTCGGTGTCGGGGCCGTGATCGGCTCCGGCATCTTCATCCTGACCGGCACGGCGGCGGCCGGGCAAAACCTCCAATTCAAATCGATCCTCAACGCACCCATTCTGGATCTGCTGTTGAACGGCGGAAACGCTGTCTCGACGATCGGCAGACAGGGCGCGGGCCCGGGGATTTCCCTGTCCTTCCTGGTAACCGCATTCGTTTGCAGCTTCGCGGCGCTTTGTTACGCGGAGTTGGCGTCGATGATTCCGATCGCGGGAAGCGCTTATACCTACGCTTATGCGACGCTGGGCGAGATCTTCGCGTGGATCATCGGCTGGGATCTGATCCTCGAATACGCGGTCTCGAATATGGCGGTGGCGGTGGGATTCTCCGCCTATCTGAACGATCTGCTGGACGGCGTATTTCATGTTCACCTGCCGAAGGCGATCGCCAATCCGACGATCGTTGACGGGGCCTACACAGGGAGCGTTTTCAATCTTTCGGCATTTGTGATTTTGATTGTGCTGACGTGGGTACTGGTGCGCGGAGTACGCGAGAGTGCGTCAGCGAACAATGCGATGGTGGCCATTAAAATTGCAGCCATTCTGATCTTTGTGTTCGGCGCGGCACACGCGGTGAATACAGCCAACTGGCACCCTTTTCTGCCGCATGGTTACTCGGGAATGCTGACCGGCGCTGCCATCGTATTTTTCACCTACATAGGATTTGATTCCGTTTCGACCGCGGCAGAAGAATGCAAGAATCCGCAGCGCGACATGCCGGTCGGGATTATTGCGACGCTGATCATCTGCGCAACGTTGTATATCGCGGTGGCGCTGGTACTGACCGGGATTGCGAACTGGCGGACGCTGGGCAGTGCGTCGCCGGTGGCCGATGCGCTGAAAGCTCTCGGTATGAACCGGATTCGAGGTTGGGTTACGGTGGGCGCGTTGGTCGGAATGATTTCCTCACTGATGGTGTTTCAGTACGGACAGGCGCGGATCTGGTTCGCGATGTCGCGCGATGGATTGTTGCCAAAAGCGTTCGCAAAGGTTCACAAGACGTATCGGACGCCGTATATCAGCACATGGATTGCAGGGCTATTTGTCGGAATTCCCGCGGGGATCTGGGATATCGGCACGTTTGCGGACCTGTCGAACATCGGGACGTTATTCGCGTTCATTGTGGTTTCAGCCGGCGTACTGGTTCTGCGAAAGACTCAGCCCGAGCGGACCAGAAGCTTTCGTGTGCCGTGGTGTCCCTTGCTGCCCATTCTTTCGATCGTCTTCTGTCTGGTGCTTATGCTGGCGCTGCCGCTCGAGACCTGGCTGCGTTTTTTCGTATGGCTGGCGATCGGACTGGTCATCTATGGACTTTTTGGAAGGCGCAACAGCGTGCTTGAAAAAGGTGAAGGTGTTCCGGCGTAAACATGTATGCCGGTTCGCATAGAATGTAGCGGATGAAGTTTGTTCCTTTTCTGATCACTGGGTAGTTTACCAGGAACATATCGAGTCGGGGGAGCAGTGCCGGCTGGCTAAGAGAGATGCGCTTGCGGAAATCCGATATAATCCCGGAGAAGATTCTCTTGCACGAGGCCGAACGGTTCCGAGCCGCGGCCGAGAAAGGCCGTTAAATGCTCATTCGCTCTCCGCGCTTCGTGTTTGGCAAAGCCACACTGCTCGCCACGATGGCCCTGTTACCTTTGTTGCCCCTATACGCGCAACCGGCTCATGTGACGGGTCAGCCAATGCTGCACCTGAACACGAGCAATCTTGACGCGTCGCTGGCTTTTTATCGCGATTTGCTGGGAATGGAGATGTTCCATTCGACGCCTTTCAGTGACGGAGCAAGCCTCGGCGGGGCGCCCGGGGCTAAGTTGAGGACCGCGCAACTGCGTGCGCCCGGCGGCGACTTCCGGATGGAACTGATCGAGTGGACCGGCGCCAAACTGAACCCGCAGCACCGCAGCATACAGGACCCGGGCATGGTGATGCTCTCATTCGACGTGCATGATTTTCCGAGCAAGCTGGAGGGCGTAAAGAAGCTGGGCCTGAGGGTGATGTCGAAAGGTGGGGAAGTGGAAACTACGGGTAATCAGCCGGCGCTCATGATTACGGATCCGACTGGTTTCCTGGTGGAACTGAACGATATCGATCATGCCAAAAAAGTGTCGCCGGATGCGTGGAAAGGTCCGATTACGGCGGTGAGGTCTTACATCACGGTGGAGGATCTCGGGAAGACGGTGGCCTTCTATAACAACGTGTTCGGATTCGGGATGGCGGAACCGACCGCGGCGCAACCCGCTCCGACACGCATAAAGACGCAGTTCGATCAACCCGCGTTTACTATGTTCCGGCTGGTTCGTAATGGGACGTTTCCGGGAATTAAGTTCCCCATCACGTTTCAGGAATTTGGCGGGGTGGCGCGCAATCCGGTACACCATGGCGTGATGGATCCCGGAGGCCCGATACTGCCGCTGACAGTGACGGACTTGCCGGCTGCGCTTGCCGCAGTGAAGGCGAACGGCGGCACCATCGGTTTAGGAACGGCGTCGGAAGCGGTGGCGCCGGACGCGCGCGCGGTCTGGGTCCGCGATCCGAATGGGTGGTTGCTTCGCCTGAGTGCGCCGGCTCCGGCTCGCGCGGCGGGGCAATAGCGGCGCAGGCCGAAGGCCTACTCTACAAAAGAATAGACGTCGGGGTGTGGCTGATACTCTGGCGTTCATGTTGGACAATGCTCCCGACCGGACTCATGATCCGCAGCTCAGAAGTTGGGTGGAATCGGCGAATGGGCACGCGGATTTCCCGGTGCAGAATCTTCCGTTTTGTGTGTTCCAAAGTGCGCCGAATGCAGAGCGGTGTGTAGGTACTGCAATCGGGGATTCGATCCTTGATCTGCGCGCGTGCCAAGCCGATGGGCTGATCGATAACCCAGCAGTGACTGCCGATTCATTGCGCTCGGTGATGGCACTCCCGGTGGACGAGCGCGGGGCGTTGCGCGCGCGGCTCAGCGAAATCCTGAGCGATGGCGTGCATCGTGAAGCGGCGCGAGGCTGTCTGGTTCCGGCGGCGAGCGCCACGTTGTGTCTGCCCGTTGACATCGGCGACTACACGGATTTCTTTGCGTCGCTTTCTCACGCAATCAATGTCGGCCAGCTGTTCCGGCCGGATAAACCGCTGCCGCCGAATTACAAATACGTCCCGGTGGGGTATCACGGGCGGGCGTCTTCCATTGGCGTAAGCGTTGCACGGGTGAAGCGTCCCAGCGGTCAGTCGAAACCGTCATCTTCCGACATGCCGGTTTTCGGACCGAGCGCAGCCCTCGACTACGAACTGGAAATGGGATTCTTTATTGGGTGTGGAAACCGCGTGGGTGAAACTATTCCCGTCGATACCGCCCGGCAACACATCTTCGGACTGTGCTTACTGAATGACTGGTCGGCTCGCGATATACAGTCGTGGGAGTATCCGCCGCTTGGGCCCTTCCTCGCCAAAAGTTTCGCGACCACGATATCGCCGTGGATCGTGACCATGGAAGCACTGGCTCCCTACCGGGTGCCGGCTTATGCGAGGCCCGAAGGAGATCCCGCTCCCCTGCCCTATCTGAACGGTGCGGAAGAAATGTCGGCGGGCGGAATCGATGTGTCGCTCGAAGTTTACTTGTCGTCAAAATCGATGCGTGCGGGAGGCCTCGAACCCATGCGGGTGAGTCAGAGCAATCTGCGCAATCTTTATTGGACGCTGGGGCAACTGGTTACGCATCACGCGAGTAACGGGTGCAATCTTCGCACCGGCGACTTGCTGGGGTCCGGTACGGTGTCGGGACACGGACCTGAGGAGCGCGGCTGCCTGCTCGAGATGACGCGGGGCGGGGCTACACCGCTGCAACTGCCGGGCGGTGAGACGCGAAGATTTCTGGAAGACGGCGACGAGGTGATTCTGCGGGGGTACTGCAAGAAGGACGGCTTCGCTACCATCAGCTTCGGCGAATGCCGCGGGGTGGTCGTTGCGTAGGGGAATGAACAAGCTGTATCCCAGTGCCGACACCGCTGTCGCGGACATCTTCGATGGCGCCACCATCATGCTGGGTGGATTCGGGCTGGCCGGCATTCCGGTGGACCTGATCGATGCCCTGGTGAGGCGCAAGGTCTGCAATCTGCACACGATCGCCAACAACATGGGCATAGACGGCTATGGTATGGGATTGATGCTGGAGGCCGGGATGATCGCCTCGCACATCGGCAGTTATGTAGGAGAAAACAAGCTGCTGGCCTCGCTTGTGCTGGCCGGGAAGATCGACCTCAGGCTCATTCCTCAAGGGACACTCGCAGAACGTATTCGAGCGGGAGGCGCGGGGATTCCGGCATTTTACACGCCGACCGGAGTGGGCACACTGGTGGCCGAAGGTAAAGAAGTCCGTGAATTCAATGGACGCTCTTACCTGCTCGAACACGCGCTGAACGCCGATTTCGCCTTCGTCGGAGCCTGGCGGGGCGATCGCCTGGGCAACCTTATCTATCGCAAGACGGCGCGCAACTTTAATCCGATGATGGCGACAGCGGCCAAAATCACGATCGCGGAAGTAGAAGAGCTGGTGGAACCCGGCGAGATCGATCCGGACCATGTCGTTACGCCGGGCATTTACGTGAAGCGCATGGTGGTGGCTTCCGCGCGCGTGAAGCGAATCGAAAACAGAACCGTACGTTCGGGGAATCTCCGATGAAGGCGCATTCGCTGGATCCGCGTCACCGCATTGCGCGCCGTGTGGCGCAGGAACTTCGCGACGGGTTTTACGTGAACCTGGGAATCGGCATACCGACGCTGGTTGCCAACTACGTGCCGGAGGGTATAGAAGTCGTTCTGCAATCGGAGAACGGCATGCTGGGCGTCGGACCGTTTCCCTTTGAAGATGAAGTGGACGCGGATTTGATCAATGCCGGTAAGGAGACCGTCACTGAGTTGCCGGGGACGTCTTACTTCTCGAGTGCGGAATCATTTGCGATGATCCGCGGGGGCCACTTAGACCTCAGCATCCTGGGCGCGATGGAAGTGGACCGCTATGGCAACCTGGCTAACTGGATGGTGCCGGGGAAAGTGGTGAAAGGGATGGGCGGAGCGATGGATCTGGTGGCCAGCGCGCGGCGCGTGATCGTGGCCATGGAACACGCGACAAAAACCGGTGGGCTGAAGATCGTCGAGCAGTGCACGCTGCCCCTCACGGGTTTGGGCGTAGTCGATCTGATTGTCACTGAACTGGCTGTAATCCGGGTCAGGCAGGCGGGTCTCGTCCTCGAAGAGTTGGCTGCCGGAGTCACGGTTGCGGAGGTGCAACGGTTGACGGGGGCAGAACTTCTGGTCAGTCCTGCGCTCCATTCATGAGTAGTGCTCTCAGGGAAATGGCTCTGTCGCAACGGCACGGTTGAGCCTGCTACTCCAGTTCTGGTATTATCGAGCCCGGAATCTTCTCTCCCAAAGCCGCTCTGGACAGTTTCCGATGTTGCTGGTGTTTTAGTTGCGAGTATTCTACCTTTCATGGCAAGCTTGATCGTACAACCCGGGACAAAACAGAAGGAAATTCCGCCCTCCGGCATCCGGATCGCGCTCGAACAGATCCTGGGCAGCAGAACGTTTCAGGGGGCTGAGGCCCAGAAGAAGTTCCTGCGCTATGTGGTCGAGAACGTCGTCGATTGCCAATCAACGCATATCAAAGAGATATCGATTGGCATGGATGTCTTCGATCGCGGAGACCAGTTTGATCCCCGTATGGACACGATTGTACGAGTCGAGGCTCGGAAACTTCGAACCCGGCTGAATCGGTATTACGAAACTGAAGGTGCTTCCGATCCCATTCGGATCCTGTTTCCGGCGCGAGGCTACACTCCTTCCTTTCAATTTGCCGAAGAGAGTCGCGAGCCCGCTCGCGACGTTGTAGTATCCGGTCCGGAGGGTGAAGAAAGTTACGTGGCGAAGGAGGTTTCGTCCGCAGTGAATATTTTCGCTGCCGCCTATTCCTCCAGTCCGCCCAGCGAGGAACGCCGCCATACCTCGAAACGGCGAAAGCTCCTTCTCGGTTTGGCCATTATTGGGCTTCTCGTTTGCGGTGCCGTGGTGTTCACTCAGGTATCACGTGCTCCACAGACTGGAACTCCCTCGGTCGCGGTACTGCCCTTTAGAAATCTGGGCGATGCGCAGGACGACGCATCCATCGGCGACGGCCTTACGGACGAGCTCATTGACACCCTTGGCCGCGTGCAAGGCCTTCGCGTGATCGCCCGGACATCTTCATTTCAATTTGGCGGTGGCAAAACCGATCTTCATGACATCGGGCAGAAACTGAACGTGCGGATGGTGCTCGAGGGCAGCGTCGGAAAATACGGAGACCGGCTCCGCATCAGCGCTCAACTGGACGACGTGAGCAACGGTCTCCGAGTCTGGTCTAACAGCTATGACCGGGATGCGAAAGACATCCTGGAGGTTCAGAAAGAGATTTCCGAATCGATTGTAGAGGCGCTTCGTTTTCAGTTCGCCGGCGGCACAAAACTGGAGTCCCGGTCGACTCAACAGGTAACGCGGGTCGACCCCGAGGCTTATCGCGATTATCTGCGCGGCGTTTTCTTCTGGAACAAGAATACGGCTGGCGGCCTCAAAACAGCCATCGGCTATTTCCAGCAGGCTATTGCGAAAGATGCGGGCTACGCTCGCGCATGGGATGGTCTGGCGAGATGCTATGTAGGACTTCCTTCATTTTCCCTGCTCCCGGGTCATGAGGCTGTCGGAAAGATTCGACAGGCCGCTTTGCGCTCCCTGGCGCTTGATCCGGGCCAAGGCGAGGCGCACGTTTATCTCGGCTACGCGGCGATGCTGATGTATGACTGGCAGCCAGCGGAACAGGAATTCCGTTTGGGGCTCAATCTTGATCCGGGCAACGCCGTGGGGCATCGCTGGTATGCAAATTATCTGCTAGCTACAGGTCAGTCCGCGAAGGCTCTCGAGGAGAATCAGACGGCTGAGGACCTCGATCCGGTATCACCGTACATGATTACCGGAACGAGTCGAACTTTGCACTTTCTAGGGCGTGACGATGATGCAATCGCGCATGCTCAAAAGGCTTTGCTACTGGATCCGAATTCCGGGACGGCCCATCAAGCATTGGGCAGATCTTACCTGCAGAGGGGAATGTATGACCGGGCTATCCGGGAATTCAGGTTAAGCCAACAGGAAGCGGATAACGATACCCTCAGTACAGCTTGGCTCGGCTACGCCTATGCACGGGCGGGAAAACCAGCTGAAGCTCGGGAGCTGCGCGCACGACTAACTGGTCAGGGAGCCCAAAGAGTCGTCGCGATGATCGATATTGGTCTCGGCGATAAAGACAGTGCGTTCTCCGCCCTCGACTCATCGATTCGGTCCCAGGGCGCCGTCCTGATGTTAAAGTCCGACCCCCTCTATTCCACCCTCCGATCGGACCCACGCTATTCCGAGCTCACTAAATTGATGGGTTTCAGATAGGGGATTAACAGTTGTCCCAAGCAAACAGTTCGCCCTCATTCCCTTCATTCGTTTTCGGGACCATTTATTAACTTGCCTTTTTTCAATTACATATACATATATTTACGATAGCGCTCACAGTAAATTCCAGCGCTCTCTTGAGGTTTCTGTCCCAGAATAGCCATGCTGCTGCGTACAGTCTCGTTTTTCAGAATTCAAACTGAGGGAATCACCATGTCGAATGCGCCACGTTGCCGCGGCTCGCTTATCGCCGCTCCTTTACTGCTACTGCTTTTGGTTACCGGTTTCATCGCACAGAACCTGATCGCCCAGACGACTACAGGCGTAATTCTCGGAACGGTCACCGATTCTTCGGGCGCGGTTATCCCCGCAGCTGCCGTTCAAATTACTAACGAGGGGACCGGCAGGGCTCAGACAATCAATACCGATGGTCAGGGAAGGTACAACGCGCCCGATTTGCAGGTCGGCACGTATGACGTACAGGCGTTAAAGAGTGGTTTCCAGACGTTAATCAAAAAAACGGTCACCGTGAATGTAGGTGCGCAGCAGGTCGTGGATTTCGCGCTCCAGATCGGTCAAGCCGCTGAGGCAGTCACGGTCCAAGCCGAGACCGTGCAGGTTGAGACCACAACCAGCGACCTCGGTACGCTGGTCTCCCCAGTGGAGATGGAGCAGTTACCGCTGAACGGCCGCAATTTCGAGCAGTTGATTACCCTTGGAGTCGGCGTCCAGAACATCAGTACGAACAATCACGGTTCATTCTACGGCAATGGGAATACGTATTCGATCGCGGGATCGAGGCCGGAAGGCGCCGTGGAATTACTGGACGATACCTCGCTCAACACATTCTGGAATCATGGGTCGGGAGCGGTGAGCCTTGGCACGGCGATGGGAGTGGAAGCGATCGGCGAGTTTAAGACGCTCGTCAATACATATAGCGCTCAGTTCGGCGGCAATGGCGCGGTCATCAACGCAACCACCAAGTCGGGCACCAATGCCTTCCATGGCTCCGTGTACGAATTTTTCCGTAATGATGCGCTGAACTCGCGCAATTTCAACGACCCCTCGACCAAGCCCGAACTCCGGAAAAATCAGTTTGGCGGCAGCGTAGGCGGCCCGATTAAGAAAGACAAGCTGTTTTTCTTTGCCAATTATGAGGGCTTGAGGCAGGTCCTCGGCTCCACCCAGACTGCCTTTGTTCCCGATCAGGAAGCGCGTCAGGGTTACGTCCCGAACTCGGCCGGAACAGCCTACGTGCCGTTCACCGGGGCCAAGACCGGAGTCGGAACCTGCACGGCGACTTATACTTCCAGCTCAAACTGCATTACCAACTCGCTGGCCCAGCAGGTTCTCAACATATATCCGACGTCGATCCTGAGCGGCCTTACCTCCGGCGGAATTGTTCAGAGTCTGCAGCAGGCAAACGCGCTGGGCAATGAAAATTATGGCGTGGCGCGAATCGATTACAACATCGGTCAGAACGATTCGCTGTTCGGCCGTTACATCATCGATAACGCCACTCGCTCCTCGCCGTTCAACGCAGTGGCGGTCGCCGTTCCCTATTTTCCGGAGAATGACTACACCAGAAACCAGTACGTTGTGATCGAAGAGCGGCACACCTTCTCGCCCACACTGATCAACCTGATCAGAGCCGGTTTTTCGCGTCCCAATCAGACCGCGAACCCAGGCGCTACGCCCTCCAACGCACCGTCATCGACTTCCGCCCTCAACTTCTTTACCCGCGAAACGGGCGAAGTATCGGTGACCGGTCTCAGCGTACTCGGACAGGATAACTCACACCTCCCCTACGCGCTGGGTCTGAATCGCTTCACCTATGGCGATGACGTACTGTGGATCCACGGCGCGCACAGCGTCCGCTTCGGTCTCGACATCGATCGCGTGCAGTACAACGACCAGGGTCCGTTCGATCTGGGTGGCGTGTACTCCTTCAACAGCCTCTCTAACCTGCTGGCTGGGTCAGCCGCTTCCTATGCGGCGACCGTTCAGGGTGTCACGGATGCATTCCGCTATGTCCGCGAGCTGGAATGGTTCCCCTACATTCAGGACGATTGGCATGTTTCCCGCAAACTCACCCTGAATCTCGGTCTGCGTTACGAGCTTATGAATAACCCGACCTGCACTCCCTGCAGCCTGCTGGGGCCGAACGGCAACGTCTCCCAGGCGGTTCCGGATGCGACCACTTTCGGATACTCATACGTTTCTCACGTATTCGCCAAAAATCCCACTAAGGGGAACTATGCGCCACGCATCGGCGTTGCGTACGATCCGTTCGGCGATCACAAGACTTCGATTCGCGCCGGTTTTGGTATGTTCTACGACCTGCTCGAGGCCCGCACCTATATGCCGGGTCTTTGGGCCGCTCCCCCGGCCTACTCGATCTCAATCCAGAATCCGACGACGTTCCCGTTCCCGAACAGCTCCATCACCCAGGCCGCGCTGACTCAGTCACCGGCCGTTATTGGTGCGCAGCCGTTAACCAACCCCGGCGATCCGGTCTGGAGCGATACCAAAACGCCCCATGAAATCCAGTGGAATATCAACATTCAACGGGAGCTGTGGGACCACACGCTGTTCACGATCGGATACGTCGGCTCGGCCGGAATCAATCTGATCGACGCCATGAATGCCAATCCCACGGTGGCCAATGCGCTGGGGCAATATTCGACCCTTACTTCCGCCGGTAAAGTCGTGCTGAACAACCGCGTCAACTCCAACCTCCTGCCGGGGTCAAACGTTGTTGCCTACGGCGGCATGACCGAGTATTGGGTCTCCGGACATTCCAACTACAATGCGCTGCAGACGACCCTGAGCCATCCGTTAAGCCATGATGTGCAGATGCAGGCGAACTATACCTGGTCGAAGTGCATGGATGACAACTCAGTCACCACGGGGCAGGAGCTGCGGTCGGCGAATCCGTCGGGCACCAATCCCTACGATCAGGCGCTGAATCGCGGGCCCTGCGGCTTCGACATAACGAACGCTTTCCACGTCAACGGTGTAATCCAGTTACCGTTCAAGGGCAATCGCCTGGTGAGCGGCTGGCAGTTCACGCCGATCTTTGGCTGGGCCGGCGGTTCGCCTTTCGATGTGACCGAAGGCGTCAGCAACTGGGACGGTCTCGGCGTCAACCGCCCGAATATCATCCCGGGTTGCAATCCCATGGCGGGCGCCGGCACGGCGGCCGAATGGTTTAACCCGGCCTGCTTCTCGTTGCAGCCTATCGGTACTCTCGGAGATTTTGGACGGGACGTGTTGAGAGTTCCCGGAACCGTGGATGTCGATCTCGGTATTTCCAAGGACACAGCGATTACGGAGAAGATGCGGCTCCAGTTCCGCGCTGAGTTCTTCAACATCCTGAATAAAACCAACCTGGGCGCTCCCACCGCGACCAGCAACTTCACGCTGAACTCGGCGTGCGTTGCGGGGGGCGCGCCTGCTTCATCCTGCACTACAATTCCTTCGACGCAGGCCGTAATCACGCAGCCGAATCCGGGGGCGCCTGCCAGGCAGATTCAGTTCGGTCTGAAGCTGGTGTTTTAGGAAAATCAGAGGAGCTGGTGACCAAAGGAGAAGTAGTGAACATCAGAAAGGGGCGGTCGTTTTCGACCGCCCCCGGGTTAACCCTGTTGAGCGCTGTATTTGCCGCCGCGATATTTGGGCAAACAGCGCCGCGTCCTCAGCTGGCCGAGCAGGCCTATAAAGATATACGGCTCCTGAAGGGGATGCCTGTGGATCAGTTCCTCGACGCCATGGGCTTCTTTTCCGCGGCAACGAATTTGAACTGCATCGATTGTCACGGGACCGCCGCGGCCGGCGACTGGTCGCTCTATGCCCTGGACACTCCGAAAAAAACGATCGCCCGCCAGATGATCGTGATGACGCAGAATCTGAACAAGGCCAACTTTGGCGGAGGTCGCGCGGTTACCTGTTACACGTGCCACCGCGGCGCCCAGCATCCCGATACGACTCCCAGTCTGGTGATTCAGAACAGCGCGCCGATTCCGGACCCGGATGAATTCGAAGTGTCCGGCACTGCAGCGCCAGGCACGCCCTCCGCCGATCAGGTTTTCGGCAAGTATCTGCAGGCTCTCGGGGGTTCCGCGGAGCTTGCAAAGCTCAAAAGCTTCGTTCTGAAAGGCGATTACAACGGGTTCGATACCGATTTTGAAAAGCGCCCGATCGATGTCTATGGAAAGGCGCCCAGCGAGAGAGCGTTCGTGGTTCACTATCGCGGGGGTGACAGCTTCACCACCTTCGACGGAACTCAGGGCTGGATCGCGGAAGCCGACAAGCCGGTTCCTCTGATTCAGCTGACAACCGGAGCTCTCGAAGGCATCAGGGTAGACGGGACGGTCTTGTTTCCCGCGGGCATCCGGCAGCTCCGGAAGGACTGGAAGGTCGGAATGACACAGATCGACGACAAGGATGTCGTGGTTGCAGAAGGCACCGGCGATTCCAAAACGCCGCTGAAGCTCTACTTCGACAAGAACAGCGGTCTGCTGGTGAGACTGCTCCGCTACTCGCAAACCCCGGTGGGCACCGTTCCGGCGCAGTTCGATTTCGATGATTACCGGGCGGTTCCCGGCACCGGTGTGAAGATGCCCTGGAAGCTCACGGCGACGTGGGTAGACGGCCGCTCCACAACTGACGTGAGCAGCATCGATGTGAACCCAACGATTCCTGACAGCAGATTTGCGAAACCGGCACTGCCGGCGAAGGCGGGCGCGCACTAGCCCAACTCGCGCTTAAGGAGCCTTAATGGAACGTAAAAAAGCATCTGATTTTCCTCAGGAACTGCTGGATCTTTTTCATCTTTATGTGCACGGAGAAATCGACCGCCGAGGCTTCCTGGATGGAGCCGCAAAATTCGCGAAGGGCGGTGTAACCGCTACCGCTCTTTGGGAAATGCTGCGCCCAAACTACGCGTGGGCTGAGCAGGTCCCCAAAGACGATGCCCGGCTGAAAACAGAGCGGGGCGTAACAGTACCCTCGCCGCAGGGCCACGGAACCATCAAGGGCTATCTGGTGCGCCCCGCGAATGCCGCCGGGAAGATTCCCGCCATCATCGTGGTCCACGAGAATCGCGGTCTCAATCCGTATATTGAGGATGTCGCCAGGCGTCTCGGTCTGCTGGGATATATGGCGTTTGCGCCGGACGGGCTGACTTCAATCGGCGGTTATCCGGGCGACGAAGAAGCTGCGACAAAGGCTTTCGGAACCGTGGATCGCGGCAAGATGCTGGAGGATTTTATCGCGTCGGCGCACTGGGTGAAGGCGAGACCCGATTGCAACGGCAAGCTCGGCGCGATCGGTTTCTGCTTCGGCGGCGGTATCGTGAACACGCTTGCTGTGAAGCTGGGCTCCGACCTGAATGCCGGGGTGGCATTTTACGGACAACAACCGTCCGCTGAAGACACCGCCAAAATCAAGGCGCCGCTGATGCTGCACTACGCTTCCCTGGACGCGCGTCTTACCGGCGGATGGCCCGCCTTCGAGCAGGCGCTGAGGACGAATAACCTTACGTACCAGGAATACGTCTATGAAGGAGCAAACCACGGCTTCCATAACGACACCACGCCGCGTTATGACGAGGCCGCAGCGAAGCTGGCATGGCAGCGCAGCGTTGATTTTTTTAGTAAGTATCTGAAGGGTTAGAGTCGATAACCTGGGACATGAGCGAGATCGCGATATGAAAAACACCGTCAGCCGACACATCCTGATCCTCACCATTTCGCTCTCTTCGCCCACTATGACCTGGGCGCATCATGGGTCACATATTTCCTATGACATGACGCGGCAGGTTACGGTGAAAGGCACGATCAGGCAGTTTTCATTTCAGAATCCCCATATATACTTCACCTTTGACGTAAGGGACGACAGGGGCCATATTAATGAATGGGCCGCCGAGACGGAGCCGCCCAAAATAATGGAGAGCCGCTTCCACTGGAATCGAGACTATCTGAAGCCGGGTGATGAAGTGACGGTGACTATATGGCCGGTAAGGGCAGGTACGTCACGAGGCTTGCTCGCCAGGCTCGTCACGGCGGATGGCCGGGTTACCAACTACACCGATACGCAGGACGATTGACCGGGGAAAATTTGTTTGAAGAAGGAGATAACTGAGTGCGTCCTACAAAGTTTTCAGTAAGTATTATGGCGGCCATGAGTGTAGGAGCTCTGGCCACGGGCGCTTATGCACAGGGGCGGCGACAGGCGGAAGCGGCTGCGGCTCCGATCCAGGTCAAGTCTTTGGCGGAAGGCGTTTATCTGGTGAGCGGCGGGGCCGGCGCCAACACCGGTTTTGTGGTGGGCACGAACGGCGTCATAGTGATCAACGCCAAAGGGAACGCCGACTCGGCGAAAGCCTTGCTCGCGGAGATCGCCAAAGTAACTCCCAAACCGGTGACACATGTCATTCTGACCGGCAGCGATGCAGACGATGTCGGCGGACTGACGGCATTCCCCAAAGGGCTGACGATCATCGCGCACGAGAATGCCAAAACCGACCTGAAAGACAGCCTCGATGCAATGGGCTCCGCGGCTCCTCCGGCGCTTGCCAGATTGGGCGACTTTCTGCCGACGCAGACTATCACAAAGAATGAAGATCTGACCATCGACGGAGTTCGCGTCCGTTTGCTGCATTTCGCCGCCGCGCGCACCAACGGCGATCTGATGGTTTACCTGCCGGCACAGAAAGTTGTGTTCGGCGGTGACCTCCTCGCGGCACCGAACCGTTTCCCGCAGGTAAACCTCGCACGGCACGGATCGGTTGAGGGATGGATCGCGAATGTCAAAGGAGTGGTGGATCTGCATGCGACGGCGTACGTCCCCGGTCGTGGCGACGTGCAGACCGAAGCCGTCGTGGCGAAATCTCTGGCCGACGCGAGCGCAAAGCAAAAGCAGGTGGCAGCGCTTTTTGCGCAGGGTAAGTCTATCACCGAGGCCCAGTCGGCGACAGGTGAGAAGGAGGGTCCGGAATTCGGTGCGCAGCTGACGTTTACTTCGATCGCATGGCGCGAACTTTCTGCGAAACAGCGTTTCGATCCCCATGATCTCAGCGGCTTCTACAAGACGCGGGGCTCACAGTTGCCTCTGGGCGGGCGGCACGAGATCAGCGCCAATCCTCCGCTTATGACGGCGTGGGCAAAGGCGAAGTACGATGCGGCCAAGCCGGGTCTTAACGGAACCGGGGCGGGCCGAGCGGCGCCTTTGGGCAATGACCCGATCATGGTCTGCGATCCGGTGGGTTACCCGCGGATCATCGTTGCTTCGGGCGAGTATGGTCAGCAGATCATCCAGGCGCCGAAAGAAACGCTGATACTGTTCGATTGGTTCTACGCGCGGCGGGATATCTACACGGATGGGCGCAAACTTTCTCCCGATACCGATAATCGCTTCTACGGTAACTCCGTGGGGCATTGGGAAGGCGACACATTCGTAGTCGAATCGAACAATTTCGATCCGAGAGCGTGGCTCGATTCCGCCGGCCATCCACACAGCGATACGATGACGATGGTCGAACGTTATAAGCGCGTGGACCACGACACCTTCGAACTTACATTTACTCTGACGGATCCCATGGCTTATGAGACGCCGTGGGTCAGCGAAAAGAAGTATATGGAGCGGTTCTTCAAAGATGAGCTGGAAGCGCGTGATGATGGCTGGAATGAGCTTCGGGAAGACGTTTGCATTCCGGACGTAGAGTCGAGATACAAGGAAGACGTCAGATTGCCCGCGGGCGGCGCCAAACCGGGAGAACAGAAATAATGAGGAAAATTCACATTTCGGTACGGGTACTAGCCGCTCTGGCCACGTTGGCCGTATGCGCCTCGGCACAGCGCAATGGCGGTGCGCCGGGCGGCGCGCCTCCGCCCGCTCCTCCACTGAAGGTGGCAGCTTTAACAGGCGGCGCTTATTGGACAAGTGGCGGCGCCGGAGGGAATACCGGTTTCATCGTCGGTGACAGCGGCGTGATCGTCATTGATGCGAAACAGACCGCGGCTTCGGCCAAAGAGGTGCTGGATGAAATCGCCAAAGTTACCCCGAAGCCGGTAACGCACCTGATACTGACGCACAGCGATCCCGATCATGTGAACGGCCTTGTGGCGTTTCCGAAAGGACTGACGATCATTGCTCAGGAAAATTGTAAGAAGGAAATGGAAGACGCGATTGCCGCCGCAGCTGTGGCTGCGATGGCCCCTCCGGCCCGTGCGGGCGCGGGCGCTGGCCGGGGCGGCCCGGCCCCATTCAACGCGGCGCTTCTGAAGGACTATCTTCCGACCAAAACTGTCTCAAAGACCGAGGACGACACGATCGACGGCGTGCATCTGCGGCTGATGTCTTTCGGTCCGGGGCACACCAGCGGCGACCTAATGGTTTATCTGCCGGATCAGAAAATCCTGTACACGGGCGACATTCTAACCATGCAGTTTCCCTCGCCATTCGTTCATCTCGAAAAGCACGGCACTCCCGAAGGGATGATTGCCAATCTGAAGGGCGCGCTGGCTCTGAATGTCGACACCTACGTGCCGGGACACGGCGATCTTCAGATGAAGGCCGCGGTTCAAAAGCGGCTCACAGAATCCGAGGCGCGGCTGGCGGACGTGAAAAAGCTGTTCGCCGAAGGGAAAACGCTGCACGAGACGCGTCTGGCCACGGGCGATCCTCTGCCCGAGGCGGGCCCCGGATTCCGGGCGCCCAGCTTCACCGAGACGTCCTATCGCTACACCTCGACGACGCAGCCCTACAACCCGCATGATCTTAGCGGTGTCTGGGACTTCCGCGGCGCGGGCGGATTCACCATTAACAACACTCCTCCGAAGATGACCGAATGGGCGCAGGCTCGCTACGATGTTGCGAAACCCGGCCTCGGCCCCCGTGGAGCGCCTCTCGGCAACGATCCGATTATGCGCTGCAACCCCATGGGTCTGGTGCGCAGCATGGTCTGGGGAGTTTATCCTACCGAAATTGTTCAGAACCAGCAGGAGACGCTGCTGCTGTTCGACTGGTTCGACACGCGCAGCGCGATATGGACCGACGGTCGCAAACTCCCTGAAGATCCTGAGCCGAGATTCTACGGCTACTCGATCGGGCACTGGGAAGGCAACGACTTTGTTGTGGAATCGACGGGGCTCGATGAACGCCAATGGCTGGATGCGGACGCGCATCCGATTACCCCGGAAGGCAAAGTTGTGGAACATTTCCGCCGGGTTGACCACGACACCATTAAATGGGACATCAGGGTGACGGACCCCAAGGCCTATACACAGCCCTGGGAACAGAAAGATTTGACTGCCAACCTGATGACGCACGGCCTGAACCCGGAGGTCGAAATGCGCGAAGACATCTGTATTCCTTCGGTCGAGGCTCATTACAAGGAAACAGTCAGAGAACCTGCTGGCGAGAAGCATTGAGTTAGTTCACTAAACTGGTTTGAGGAGTTATTTCAAATGAAAACATTAGTCAAAGTTGTTTTGAGTGCCGGACTGCTGGTGGCCGGTGCATCCGTGGCACTGGCTCACCACGGCTCGCGAATTTCTTATGACATGAATAAGATGGTCACAGTCAAAGGCGTGATTACCGAATATAACTGGACCAATCCCCATGTCTATTTTCTTTTCGACGTCAAGGATGATTCGGGAAAGGTAGTCAACTGGGCCGCTGAAACGGACCCGCCTTCCACCATGACCCGTTACGGCTGGAATAAGAACTATCTGAAAGTGGGCGATCAGGTGGAGGTTACGGTGTGGCCATCCAAAGTGGGCGCTCCCCGCGGTTTTTTGGCCAAGCTCGTAAAGGCTGACGGAACAGTGACCGATCACACGGGTGCGCTTCCGCCGGAATAATCGCCGACTCATTTTGGAAGAACACCTCGCTGCTCCGCTGATGGCTCTTGCCCCGGAAAGAGATGCTGCTATCATTTCCCCGCTATGGGGGCTTGATAGCAGCAGTGGAGCGGGGCTTTGATTTAACACCAATCAGAATAACCGAAAGACTGGTGGCGTTCACTCCAGTGCTCTGGCGAGTGTGAATAGTAAGTCAGGTCAGATTTCTGAACAAGGAGCCCGGTTCGCGTGATGATACTTGCGGCAAATCCCCTCGAAGACGTGGATTGGTTATTTCCCTTAATGGAGTGCCTCCATATCGCGGGTTTCGCGCTGTCGATCGGAACGATCGCTGTTGTCGACTTCTGCGTGCTCGGGGCAGGCCCGAGGCGTCAGTATGCCGCACAGATCTCACGGTCGCTGGGTCCGTGGACCCTGGTGGGGCTGGTCGACATGCTATTTACCGGCCCATTGTTATATCTCGGCAATGGGGGAGCGGTGCAATATAATCGCAACCCCGGCTTTCAGTTTAAGATGTTGTGTCTGGTCCTCGCGATTATTTACCACTACACGCTTCACAATCGACTGATCAGAAGCGAGGGTGCTGTTGACGGTTCGGCCGTAGCGCCGCGAATCGCCGCTTCGGTATCGCTGATGCTCTGGTGTTGCGTAGTATTTGGCGGACTTTTCATCGCGTTCACAGAGGCCTGACATGTCACTTCTAAGCATCTGCCAATGGTTGCAGAACACGGATTGGGCAACGGCTATTCGTCAGTCGAGCTATGTGTATCCGGTAATCCTGGCGAGTCATTTAACCGGAATTGCGCTCTTCGGTGGTCTGCTTCTGGTTTCTGATCTTCGGCTTCTCGGATTCGCACTTACAAAGATACCTATTTCAGAAGTCACTGGCCGTCTCCGTCCGTGGAAAAGAGTCGGGCTGATCTGGATGATTATCTTCGGATTTTTGCTCTTCTCGGCAAAGGCAGCCGGGTATTACATCAATCCATACTTCGATACGAAAGTGATCCTTCTGTTGCTCGCCGGCGTGCACGCTTTGGTGTTCCGGCGGAGCGTTTATAACCGAACTGCCGAGTTGGACGAGATGGCTGAGTTGCCCAACCAGGCGAGGGTGGCCGCGTGGATTTCCCTGGCTCTTTGGTTAACGATCATCGTCATGGGAAGAATGATCGGTTATTATGAGCTTCCGAACGAGCCATAAAGCGACGCGGCACCGGGTGTTGACGCTCTGCGCGCTCTTTTACCGTTTAACGGCGACATCGTTTTCGGGAGTGGAGTGACCATCAGCCAGATGACGATGCTTTTTGCGACACCGGTAATTCAGCTGACGTTCGATACCATGGGATATAAGAGTGCGTCCCTGCAAGAGGCTCGCGGCGTAGTGAATCAGAGCAATGATTCACTCGGATTGTAGAAGTTCGATGACTTTATTTGACTGTCGCTCGTACATCGTATTTATAGTTTCGATCCACGATGCAGTATCAGAGTCTCCTCCCCGTCCCATAGCCTTTGCTTTACCCCAGATTCCGACGCAGACCGCAGTGCGCGCTGCTTCTGCCGCAAAGCGTGGCTCATCCCGATCCAGACCGTAAGCGGCCCACTCAATTACGTCGATGATTCGCTCCAGAAGCGGTGATTCGGTCGATTCCTGCCTGAGTGTGCCGATGGCACCGCGACAGTGAAGTTGTTCGACAGCCGGAGTACCGCCGCTCGCCACGATTTCGTGGCAAGAGGCGATGGTCCGGATAATGTCGGCCATCTCGCAGGTTGTGTAGCTGATAACACCATGGACGTAATCTGCCAGCAGCCAGCGAACGAATCGATTTGGCACAAATGATAAATCCGCCCCGGGTTCAATTGCACTCAGGAACCGTTCGGGCCATTCCATCGCGCGATCTACGGGCAGTCTCTCAAACAGGAGCTCTTTCAGGTAAACCAAGGCCAGTGGAACCCCCAGCTCTGCCTGGTATCGCTCATGATCATAAACGCCAACGGTGCAGCTAACTGCACATTCGCCCTTAATGGCCGATCCTCTGCCGCGGAGCAAGCGTCCCGCCTCCCTGAGCGAGCGGACGCGATTCAGATACTCTTTCTTCCGCGCAGCATCGCCCCCGAAAGCGCGAGTGAGGGAACTTCGGTATGTTCCGCGAGAAAATGAGTTGACCTTCGATTCTTTGAGATCCATCAATGTTGTTCAGCAACCCCCGCTTTGTTGCCACCGCTCCCGATTAGGCGACCAGGAGGCCCCCCCGAAGCGTCTATCGAAGCGCCTATCAATTATGTTGGAAACGCACCGGAGTCATTGGGTTACTTCACAAAAGTTTGCAAAACTCGGAGTTTGTGTCGCAAAGGCACGAAACGAAGCCCTTTCCCCGAGTGTGGAGCTATTGGAAGTCCTGGCTCCGAAACAATCAGAACCAATAGGCGCGCAGACCGTGCGGAGCAACGCCCGAAAGGTGCTACGGGAATCAGAAGTCGGGCGGCCCGAAGCGCATGGCAGTGATTATGAGTGATAAAAATCTGAGGCTTCCCCTTTACACTTTTTAACAGCTTCCACACGTAACCCCGCTGAAATTCGGGTATCATCATCATCAGCATTTCGAGAAGCTATATGTCTAACAGCACACGCCGTTCCTTTCTTTCCGCCGTTCCAGGCACAGCAGGTGTAATGGCAGTTGTCTGCGGAGCCGTTGCCAGCTATGCGCAGAAATAACAGAAGGGGGGGAAACCGGATCCATTTATCGGATCGTGGTCGCTCGATGGAACACAATCCGAGTTCGTGCCAGGTCCCGGGCCAGCCACGCGCACTCTGACAATTTCCGCGGTAGATAACGGTTTACGGTTTTTTACCCATGATTCGGGCGGGTTTATCGACGAGCGAACCGAATACATCGTCTATTTCGATGGAATGGATCACCCTGTAGATGCGGCATTGCGGGTGGACACCTTCGCCGTAAAGCGTGTCGCCGCCAACATGATTGAGCGCACGGGAAAGCTCAGAGGCATGGCCGTTGAAACCGCAACATTCAAGGTCTCGGCGGATGCTAAGACATTGACAATCACGACGCAGGGCAGCATCAGGGAGTCCGACTACAGCAGTACTCAGATCTTAACGAAACTATGAATGATTTCGGAGGTCACGCTGTATTGCGGATCGCCGCGATGCTGACGGCTAGCGATTTCCAACAGCCGCATCCTTTCGATTGAAGACGACAGGGTGACCTTTCTTTGGACTATGCCGACGGCAATAAGGTGGTCAATCACTTCCTCCATCTGCGACGCGGCACCGAACATCTGATGCCCTGCCAGTTGTTGAGAAGCGCCCGAGACATATTCGTCAGTCGATTGGGTACACCTGCATCGGAGATTATTCTTACCATGAACCGCGCTAACCATCAGAACCCGTCAGAACCCGCGCAGGTTCGCACGAAATGTTCATATCCACGAATCGGGCGACAGCGTTTTTGAGGAACTGGCTCTTGACATTGGCCCCCGGAAAGGAATAGTTTAGACCTAAACCGATGAAGGAAACTCGAGGCCTTGCCGCCTGGGTACAGATGATCCGGACTTTCAGCACGCTTCAATCATTGGTTGAAGATGCGCTGAGCAGCTACGATCTCACCCTCCCGCAATTCAACCTCCTCGTCAGCCTGCATTTTCGCGAAGGCGTAAATCAGAACGGACTCGCACTTCATCTGGGTGTCACCAAAGGCAATGTGGTCGGATTGCTCGACCGCCTCTCGCGGCGCGGTCTCCTGCAACGCGTTCCTGTCGAAGGCGACCTTCGCGTAAACCATCCGCGCCTCACTCCGGCGGGCCGCAAATTAGTGGAAGAAACTTTGCCGGAACAACTGGCTCTGGTTGTCAGGATGATGCAGCCTTTGCCGCTCGAAGAACTGGATACACTTGAAAATTCGCTGAAACGGCTGGAAGTGGAAAATGCACAGGCGTCATCGCGCGTGACTTCCCTTCCGGCTATTGCAATCAGGAAGGCACTTTGAAGAAGGCACTATGAAGAATTCAATCCGCATATCGATCGCAGCTCTGTCGTTCGTTCTCGCTGCAGCCGCGCCTAACGCGCGCGTCTTCGGTCAGATCGATTTCTCAGGCTCCTGGAATCCTCTGTATCACGAGGATTATCCGGAACGTTTTCCTGGCCCGGAACTGGGCGATTATTCAGGTCTGCCGCTGAATGCCGCGGGCCGTCTGCGCGCCGATAGCTACGACGCGGATCGCATTTCCGTGGTCATGGAATACCAATGCCGTCCCCACGGCGGCGACTACGCCATGCGCGGTGCGGGCAACCTGCGGATCACGCGCGAGACGGATCCCGAAGGGCAGCAACCCGTCGCTTTCCATACTCACATCGGCTTCATGAAAGAAGAACGGACCATCTGGCTGGATAACCGGCCGCATCCGTCTGAACTGGCGGATCACACATGGGGCGGCTTCTCGACGAGCGTATGGGAAGGCAACATGCTCACGATTACGACCGACCATTACAAGCCTTACTTCATTCGCCGCAACGGTGTTCCGCGCAGCGATAAAGCTGTTGTTACCGAGCATTGGATGCGCCACGGCAACTACCTGACTGTGGTGGTGATCATTGTGGATCCGGTCTTCCTGACCGAGCCCTTGATTCGCAGTGAGAACTGGCAGCTCGACCCCGGCCAGGAATTCGCGCCATCGACCTGCGAACCGGCGCCCGAAATTCCGCTGCCCAAAGGCACCGTGCCTGCGCACCTTCCGGGAGCTAATACGTTTCTTCACGAAGTGGCCGACTGGTACGGCCTGCCCTATGTGGCTACGCGGGGCGGCGCCGAAACCATGTACCCCGAATTCCGTAAGACGATGGGCAAGCCGGACAATCCTCCGCCCGCCAAGTGTGAACGCTATTGTGTCTGCGGCATGAACGCCGGAGTCTGCAACCTCGAACAATGAGCCCTATGACGAACTATATTGAAAGACTCGCGGCAAAAATCACGGGGATTGCAGCCGCTGCCCTCGTGCTCACGGCAACTGCCAGTGCGCAGCAGCCGGGCGGCAATCTTCAGACCGTCGCCAATCTGCAGACCATCAATGTACGCGGCGGCATTTACATGATTGCCGGCGATGGTGCCAACGTCACGGTACAGACGGGATCCGAGGGGGTTCTCGTAATTAATACGGGTGTGGGACCGCTTGCGCCCGCGCTCATGTCTGAGATTCGCAAGATCGCGAAGGGTCCCATCCGCTACATCATCAACACGAGCGCGCATGCGGATTGCGTAAGCGGAAATGAAGCTTTGTCGAAGCTGATTCCGCCCAACCGCACACAGCCGCTCCTGATCATTGCCCAGGCCAACGTTCTGAACCGGTTGACGGTGCCTCCGGCGGATAATCCGATACCGGTATTGCCGGGCGGGCTGCCAACCGATGAATATGAGCTTCCGTTCAAAGATCTGCATTACAACGGCGAAGCCGTCATCATTTATCACGAACCGCACGCGCTGACTGACGGCGACAGTACCGTCCTGTTCCGCGGCACGGACGTACTTTCGACCGGCGAGATTTACGATCCGGAAGGATATCCATACATCGATCTCGAACGCGGCGGGTCAGTCGAAGGCGAAATCGAAGCGCTCGATCATCTGCTCGATCTTGCGGTGCCTGAGGCCAGGCAGGAGGGCGGCACGCTGATCATTCCGGGTCACGGACGCATCTCTGAAGAAGCGGATCTTGTCGAATACCGCGACATGGTCGTAATTGTGAAGGATCGGGTGAAGGCTTATATCAAGAAAGGTATGACCCTCGATCAGATTAAGGCATCGAAGCCGACGCTCGATTACGATACGCAGTACATCGCGAAGAACAGTAAGATCTCGGGCGATGCTTTTGTGGAGACCATCTACAAAAGCCTCAGCAAACAGAAATAACCCAGCAGACAGAAATAAAGGGAGAGTATTCGAAGCATGTCACGAATCTGTATTGCATTTCTGCTGGCCGGCGCTCTGCCCGCACTGAGTCTCGCTCAAGGGCGCGGAGGTCCGCCGCAGCCGCCTAAGTCACCTCGGGAAGGCGCGCCCGTCGACTTCACAGGCACCTGGGTTTCTCCGGTCACCGAAGACTGGCGCTGGCGCATGGTTACACCGCTGAAGGGCGATTCCGCCAGTGTGCCCGTCACGGAAACGGCTCGCAAAGCTCTGGAAGCCTGGGATCCGGCGAAGGATGAAGCCGCGGGTCTGCAGTGCAAGGCCTATGGAGCGCCTGCGCTACTTCGTATTCCGGGCCGATTGAAAATCTCCTGGGTCGACGATAAGACACTTAAGATCGAATCGGACGAGGGTTCACAGACTCGTCTTCTTCATTTTGCCGGCACGCCGCCTGCGAAGGCGGAACCGAGTTGGCAGGGGTATTCCATGGCCAATTGGGAAAAACCTTTCGCTTCGCCTGAAGGTTCGGGGCTTGGCGTGTTCCGAGTGGGAAACAACGGCCGTAGCCTTGAAGTCGCTACGACTCAGCTGCGTCCCGGCTATATCCGCAAGAATGGTATTCCTTACAGCGCTAACACAGTGATGACGGAATACTTCGATCGCCATAACGGACCCGGCGACATGGAGTGGTTCACGGTGACGACGGTGGTGACTGACCCCGAGTATCTGGCCGTGCCATTTGTAACGAGTACGGACTATCGGAAGGAAGCCGATGCTTCCAAGTGGTCACCGACGCCCTGCACCGCGCGGTGAGTAAACGCCTGGTCCGCGAGGAGCCCCAAAGCCGCGGGGTACGTGCAAAGTGGGAATCGCTCCAGGCGAATACATAATGCCGGGTCCAATAGCTCCGGGCTGTCTGAGAAAACCGGGATAAATCGGATAAACAGGCGGCACATCGTAGTAGGGAACGTACGACGGATAGAGCGGGCCGAAGGGCGCGATGAAACCGATAGTGCCCTCGTCCGAACCCTGAAAGGCTTGACCGATCGGTTCGTCTGAGATCTGGCCCGTGTCGAGCAATGCGTCTCCGGTTCCCGGCCCTGTGAGATTGCTGGCGAGCAGTGAATGGCGTTCGCCGGACCACAGATCGAAGAGCCGATCGGGTGCTTCTGTCGGACGTGCGATTACTTCCCCGGTCAGAGTCTGAACCGGGGCGTTGCCATACCGAATTTGCTGCGGATTGGAATCGAGCCGGTAAGAGACCGGCTGGGGCGTCGTAGTTACGTGGCCTGCGACTTCCACGGTGATGGGAAGCGTCGTTACTGAATCGACAATCACGGAGCCCGACAGAAGTTCGATATGAACGTCGGTGGGCGAATCGGAAACGAGGCGGACTGAGCTGTTCTGCGCGACCCTCAGCCATGCTCCGGAACCAAGTATGACTTCCGCGCGGCCCGTGCGTGTGGCGAGATTCCCGCCCGGCGCCACGGTTACCGAACTGCCGAACCGGACCGCTACCGGTTGACCGTTCAGCGAGACCTCGCCTTCGGCTGCATCGATGGTGCCCGTTCGCGCCATCACTACCGGCTGAGCAGACCCAATACCAGCGGTCAGAAGAGACAGCAGCAGTAACCCTAAGAAACGCATCGGGACTCCTGCTTCCAGAATACGCCTTTCAAATGCGGTGGAAGGACTTCAGAATGTCCCGCGTCGAATACTCGAGCGCCACTGGACGCCCATGCGGGCAGGCCATCGGGTAGTCGGTTGCGGCGAGGGATCGCAACAGCCATTCCATGCGCCGCTGGTCGAGTGGAGTGTTGATCTTGATGGCGGCACGGCAGGCGATGGAAGCGGCAATGCCCCGTCGCAAATCGGAGACGGAAACACTGCGCAGTTCGTTTTCGGCGATCTCCAGAATCTCGAAGATCACGCGCTCCAGGTCCCCTGGCCCTACCGCGGCGGGCGCGGCTTTGACGGCGATGGTGCGGTTGCCGAACGGCTCCGTTTCGAACCCGGAGTTGTGCAGTTCGTCGGCGATCCGGGCGTATTCGACTTGCTGCTCCGCGGTGAGTTGCAGGATCACAGGCATCAGAAGGTGCTGCACTTCCGGCCGTCCTGCCGCCTGCTGTTTTAAGACCTGTTCGAACAGGATGCGTTCGTGAGCCACATGCTGATCGATAATCCAGAGTCCGCTGACTCCTGCGGCGATGATGAAGCTGTTGTGCAATTGACCGAGTGGGCGCAACTCGCCGATTTTTTCCATCGTGTGAGCCGGTGCTTCGGCACCGGGAGGAAATGCCCCGTGAGTGTCGGGGACACGCAGTTTCAGCGGCTCGTGCGTTGCGGAGGCCACTGGTTCGTTGACGCGAATGGGTGGGTCGCCGAAATCGAATCTCGCAGCCGTTTGAGGAGGAGGAGCCAGCGCGTATTCGGGAAGAGCTGCGGATGGCGCTTCAGAATATATGGGAGCTGGGGTGAACGAAGGAGCGGGTCGAGTCTCCATCAATCGAGCGCGTATGGTGTCGCGCACGAAATCATGCACCCAGGATTGGTGCCGGAAGCGGACTTCGGTCTTCGAGGGATGCACGTTAACGTCAACTTCGCCCGCGTCGCAATCGAGAAACAGCAGGGCGAACGGAAACGACGCCGGCGGCATGAGATTGTGATAGGCACCTGACAGAGCATGCAGCACGAGGCGGTCGCGGATCAGCCGGCCATTGACGAAAACGAAAATCGAGTTGCGATTATTCTTTTGGATCTGCGGACGCGAAACGAAGCCACGGATGGCGAAGTGGGACGGCGGCTCATCGGGATCTCCTGTGAGCAAAGTGCCGGTGCGTTCGCCCAGGTCGATCAGGTCTTCTAAAAGCTGACTGCCGAAGACCTGGAAAACGCGTTCGCGCAGGGTCGGAACGGGCGTGGCATGCAACAAAGTGGCTCCGGCGTTCCACAGCTCGAAGGTCTTGTCAGGATGGGCCAGGCTGTAGTGGGTTACCAGCGATGCGATATGGGCCAGTTCCGTCTGCTCCGTTCGCAGAAACTTCTTGCGCGCGGGCACGTTGAAGAACAGGTCGCGTACGGAAATGGTGGTGCCGCCGGTGCGGGCGATCTCGTCGCAGTTGAGAATTTTCCCACCGGCGATTTCAACCCGGGTTCCGGTCTGTTCATCGAACGAACGGGTTTCGAGCAGCAGCCGCGAGACCGAGGCGATCGACGGCAGCGCTTCACCGCGGAACCCCAGGGTCGTGATCGAGAGCAGATCTTTCACGTCGTGCAATTTGCTGGTGGCATGGCGTTCGAAGGCGAGCAGCGCATCATCTCGCAGCATGCCGCAGCCGTCATCGGCAATGCGGATCAGTCGGCGGCCGCCGTTTTCTACTTCAACACGAATGGAGGTTGACCCGGCGTCGAGCGAATTTTCGAGCAGTTCCTTTACAACAGAGGCGGGACGCTCGACGACTTCGCCGGCTGCGATCTTGTTGGCAACGTTATCGGAGAGGACGCGAATGCGGCCCATGGTTCAATTCCGCCTTCCACCCTTGAGCCGTTACCGGGCGGGGTCGATGCCGTACTTCTTGAGCTCTTCGCCGTAGTAGCGCTTCTGGAGGATGTCCCACTCTTCGCTGCCCTCCGGAATGTCGCGCTTCATGGAGCGGACTTTGTCGCGAGCCGCCCGGTCTGCCTTCTCTTCCATCTGGAGGATTTCAGTGAAGGCTTTCACAATTTCGAGGCGGACGTCGTTGACATCTTTCTTGACTCGCAGATCGCGCGATTTCTTCATCGCAATCACCAATTTGTGAGAAATATCGGTGATTTTGTCGCGGGAAAGCTTCATGGCATCGCCCGTATCGCGGCCGGAAGCGCGGACGATTTTGCGCTGCTGGATCAGCTGATTCTTGGCCTTGCGGAACATGTCCTGATAGCTGACGCCCTCGCGGCGCATGTAGTCGCTGTACTGTTCGAGGATGTCGCGGACTTCGTCGTTGAGGCGATCTTCGGCGTCCAGCTCATCGAAGATCAGGTTGTTCACCAGTTCGGCAACTTTGTCCGGCGAGGGTGTATCGATCGAGACGGGCGCGAGGCGTCTTACGATCTGGCGCGATAAATAGGCAACGAAGTCCCGAGGAAGCAACATGTATGCGGAATCTCCGTCAGTGTATCATCGTGACTTACTCTGACGACCAGGACACAGGACCGCTGGCTGCCCTCGGTTTCGATGTGGCTGGTCTCCCTCATCAGCTACATCGACCGCAATACACTGGCAATTCTCGCGCCGGTGATTCTGGCGGAAACGCATTTAAACGCTGAGCAGTATGGGTTCATCATTTCCTGCTTCTCGGTCGCCTATATGATTGGCAACCCGGTCTGGGGGTTCGTACTGGACCGGTTTGGGGTGCGCCGGGGCATGACGGCAGCAGTGAGCGTCTGGACGGTGGCATCGGCGGCCCACGCGCTGGCCGGTAGTTTTTGGAGTTTCGGCATTCTGCGCGCGGCGCTGGGAGCAGGTGAAGGCGCGGCTTTTCCCGGCGGTTTTCGAACCGTCAACAGCACGCTGTCGCTCTCAAAACGTGGACGCGGCCTAGCCATTGCCTACAGCGGCGGATCGCTCGGAGCCATGGTGACACCGCTGATCGTTACACCGATCGCGGCGGCATTCGGGTGGCGGGGCGCGTTTGTTTTCACGGGTATTCTCGGCGCTTTGTGGCTGGTGTTCTGGCAAGCAACCACGCGTGGAGTGGATGCGGCAGCCGTTTTGACCGAGCCGCCTCCGTTGAGCGCCATCTGGAAGAAGCCAGCGCTGTGGGCGTTCATGAGCGCCTACGGGCTGGGCGCGCTGCCACTCGGTTTCATCCTCTACGACTCGTCGCTTTACCTGCATGCGCGGTTTGGCTGGAGCCAGGCGACGCTGGGGAAGGTTCTTTGGATTCCGCCGTTTGGCTGGGAGGTCGGGTACTTCATCTGGGGCGCCATTGTGGACAAGGTGGGTCAGCGCTTTCGAGGCCTGATGTTTGCGTCAATAGTATTCATCCTGCCGCTGGCGGCCATGCACTCTTTGCCGACGGGGGCGCTGGTTCTGCTGGACATGTTCCTCGCCATGTTCGGCGCGGCCGGGCTGGTGGTGCTCTCGCTGAACTGGGTAACGCGAGCGTTTCCGCGCGGCTACTCCGGATTTCTGGCGGGAGCGGGAGCCGGTTCCTGGGGTGCTGTGGTGGCGCTGATGACGCCGTGGTTCGGCCGACTTTTCGACCACGGAGGCTATACCGAGTCGTTCCGGACGGCCACTGTGATCTCGGTTTTGGGATATGGAATCTGGCGGGTACTGAGTGGGCGCGTCCAAACCGGCCGTGTCGATGAAGCCAGTTGATTATTAAGTACTTCCCTTTTCTGAAACCCCTGCTATTCTGATTAAGGTCTTTTCATATGATGACGGCGTTTACCGCGCCCACCAGTTCCGAACGTCTGAATGCCGCCCGAGCGGCCGGTCTTGATCCAGAGCTGTTGATTCGGGCATTCCGCCTGATGCAGACTTCGCGGAAGGTGGATGACCGCGAGATTCTTCTCAAGCGGCAGCAGCGCATCTTTTTCCAGATCTCGGCGGCCGGTCACGAAGCGATTCAGGTAGCGGCCGGCTTGATCGCAAAGCCAGGCTACGACTGGTTTTTCCCGTACTATCGCGACCGAGCACTAGCCCTGACTTTGGGCATGACGCCGCTGAGCATGCTGCTTCAGGCGGCGGGTGCAGCGGACGACCCCTCCTCGGGCGGCCGGCAAATGCCTTCGCACTGGGGAGATCCGGAGAAGAATATTGTGGCCGGGTCATCGGCCACGGGAACGCAATTTGTCCAGGCGGTCGGATGCGCTGAGGGCCTGCGCACGTTACATCCCGGGGAAGACAGGCTTGTGCTCGCCAGTTCCGGCGAAGGGGCGACCAGCGAAGGCGAATTCTGGGAATCTATCAACCAGGCGTGTCTTTACCGCTTGCCGGTGCTGTTCCTGATCGAAGACAACGGCTGGGCCATCTCGGTACCTGTTGAGAGCCAGACCCCGGGCGGTTCGATCTCGAAACTGCTGAGCGGCTTTCCGGATTTACTCACGATCGAAGTAGACGGGACGGATCTGATCTCGTCGTACAAAGCAATGGGAGCCGCCGCCGCGTGGTGCCGTGAAGGCCATGGCCCTGCCCTGGTTCATGCTCATTGCATACGGCCTTATTCGCACTCTCTGAGCGATGACGAGCGGTTTTACAAGACTAAGCATGAGCGCGAGGAGGAAGCCGGGCGCGATCCGCTGGTCACGTTCCCGCAGTTTCTCATCGAAGAGGGTATTGCCACCAAGGAAGAACTGGAAGCGATCGTCAAGGAGATCGACCATCATATTCTCCAGGACGCGCACAAGGCGCTGAAGGCAGCGCACCCGGATCCGGCGAAGGTTCTGGTGAACCTTTACTCGGAAACGGTGGATCCCACTTCGGCGACTTTCGACGCGGTGGCGCGCCCTGAAGGCGAGCCGCGCATCATGGCGGACGCGATCAACTCCACGCTGAAAGAAGAGATGCGGCGAGACAGCCGGATTATCGTCTTTGGCGAAGATGTGGCGGACTGCAGCCGCGAGGGCAACCTTTCGGAACTTAAGGGCAAAGGCGGCGTGTTCAAACTGACGGCCGGTTTGCAGACTGAGTTTGGCAGCAACCGCTGCTTCAATACGCCGATCGCCGAGGCGTCCATCGTGGGCCGGGCGCTGGGTATGGCGTTAGTCGGATTGAAGCCCATTGCTGAGATTCAATTCTTTGATTACATTTGGCCGGCTATGATGCAGATTCGGGATGAGTTAGCATCCCTGCGCTGGCGCTCAAACGGCAAGTTCAGCGCTCCTATGGTAATCCGCGTTCCGATCGGCGGATACCTGAACGGCGGGTCGATTTATCACAGCCAATCGGGCGAAGTGATGTTCACCCACATCCCGGGATTGCGGGTCGTGTTTCCTTGTAATTCAGAGGATGCTTGCGGCCTGCTGCGGACGGCGATTCGGTGTGACGACCCCGTGCTGTTCCTTGAGCACAAGAAACTATATCGCGAAATGTACAACCGGGATCCGCATCCGGGCGAGGACTTTACGATTCCGTTTGGCAAGGCTAAGGTCGTAAAGGCCGGAACTTCGCTGACGGTAATCACTTATGGCGCGATTGTGCAGAAAGCACTTCTGGCGGCTCACGAAATCGAGAAACAGCGCCCCGGTGTTTCGCTGGAAGTGATCGATCTGCGTACGCTCGCCCCTTACGATTGGGCTGCTATTGAAGCCAGCGTGAAGAAGACCAGCCGGGTAATCGTCGCGCACGAGGACAACCTCAGTTTCGGCTACGGTGCAGAGATCGCGGCGCGGATTGCCGACGAACTGTTCACTCATCTGGATGGTCCAGTGAAGCGGGTTGCGGCGCTGGACACCTGGGTCGGATACCATCCTGACCTGGAGAACCGGATTCTGCCGCAAACGGAAGATCTGATCTCGACGGCCGAGAAACTCCTCGATTACTAGTTTGGAAGCTCTCCTGCTGTAAACAGGCAGGATGCCCAGCGCCGTTAAAAAGAACACGCTCAAGCGCATCGCAATCACTGCGTCGGTGGCTGTTCTGGGGCTCCTCATCATCGCTGAAGTCGTGATTCACCGGGCCGGGCCAATCCTGAAAGGCCGGATTGAGGAGACGCTGCGCGCTCAGTTTCACGGACGGGTTGAGATCCGGAACATGGATATTTCGGTCCTGCGCGGTCTTGAAGTGACGGGAGACCATTTGCAGATTTATGCGCCGGGTGTCGGGCGGCCGGTGATTGCCATTGATCAATTTTCATTTCATTCGGGTTTGACAGGGTTATTTGTTAAGCCGATGCATGTGGCGAAGGTCCGGGTGACGGGTCTGGTGGTCAATATTCCGCCGCCTGAGATGCGGCAAAACGGTGGTGAGAACGCTAAGCAACGAGACAAAGTGAAGATCGAAGTCGACGAGATCGTGTGCGAAAGGTCGCGGCTGGTGATCGGCACATCAAGGCCGGACAAAGACCCGAAGGACTTCGAACTGACGCGTATCGATCTCCACCACGTGGGTCCAAACGCGCCGTGGAAATATAACGCTGTCCTGACCAACGCGATCCCGCGAGGCGATATTCACGCAACGGGAACGTTCGGTCCCTAGGAGACGGATAGCCCAGGAAACTCTGCGGTCACAGGAAACTACACGTTCCAGAATGCGCATCTGAATACGATCAAAGGCATTGGCGGCGTTCTCTCGTCGACGGGGAATTTTAAAGGCAAGCTGGATCGAATTGAGGTGCAGGGGACTACCGAAACGCCCGATTTTTCACTCGATACGGCCAATCATGGGATGCCTCTGGAGACGCAGTTTCATGCGGTCGTGGACGGGATCACGGGTGATACGTACCTCGACCCGGTTGAGGCGAAGTTGAAGAATTCGCATTTTACAGCGCGCGGGCAGGTGATCAATATCAAGGGCGAAGGGCACCGGATCGAGCTTGATCTGGATGTTCCAAGCGCTCAGCTCGCCGATTTTCTGGAACTTGCGGTTAACACGCAACCCACTGCTCTTACCGGAACGATCTCAACCAGGATGCACCTGAAGATACCGCCGGGCCAGGAAAGCGTGCCGCAGAAGATCCAGCTTAACGGCGGCTTTACCCTGCGCAATATTCACTTCACGAACCCCGAGGTTCAGGACAAAGTAGACATGGTCAGCTTGCGGGCGGAAGGCGATCCCAAAGACGCGAAGCCAGGCGCGAAGGATGTGAACTCGCAGATGAACGGCAAACTCGTAATGGCGTCAGGCGAACTTCATTTCAGCGACCTCGAATATGTCATGCCGGGGGCACAAGTGAATCTGGCAGGCGTCTATTCGCTGGATGGTCAAAAGTTCGACTTTCATGGGAAGGTCCTGACTGACGCATCGCTGTCGCAGATGGTGGCATCGCGGTGGAAGGCGTTGCTGCTGAAACCGGTGTCGGCATTTTTCCGAAGAAAAGGCGGCGGAGCGGAGATACCCGTGAGGATCAACGGAACGAAGTCTGCGCCTAAGTTCGGGCTCGACCTGTTCGGACACGACGACTCTCATTAGTGCGCGGGCAGCTCCCATCAGATATGCTGTGGGGAGTTTCCCGACGCACACTAACCCAGAGGAGTCATCCAGATGAATTTCAGAGCTCTCAGAATCATTGCTATCGCCGCAGCGGGTCTTTCGACCAACGCTTTCGCTCAACTGCCGAATTCCAAAGTGCTCACGGTCGACGTCGCGCAGACCATCGCCATGGAAGCGATGACAAGTTGCCGGGCGGCTGGTTTCAAAGTCACGGTTTTGGTTGTAGACGGACTCAATATGCCGAAAGCAATGATCCGCGACGATGGCGCGACAGCCGCTACAACCGAAGTGGCGAAGATGAAGGCCACCTCCACCATGCTGTTTGGACGGCCATCGGGTCCGGCACAGCCGCTGCCCGCAGGTCAGGCTGCACCGCCGCCTGTGGTTCCCGGCACGATCAACGCACAGGGCGGGGTTCCGATCAAGGTTGGCGATGTGGTTATCGGTGCGGTGGCAGTGAGCGGCGCTCCGGGCGGCGATAAAGATGCGGCGTGCGCCAACGCTGGGCTCGCTAAAGTGGCCGACAAACTGAAGTAAGGCTATAACAAACGGAACGAAACTTCGATCACGGCAGACACGGCGACCGGCTTACCTGATTTAGTACCGGGCTTAAACAACCATTGGGCCACGGCCTCGATGGCTTTTTCGTCGAGGCCCATACCCACGCTGCGTGTCAGGCGCAGGTTTCGGGCGTGCCCGCTCGAATCGATGTCGGCGCGAATCAGGACCGTCCCGGAGTATTTCGCTTTTCTTGCTTCTTCGCTGAATTCAGGTTCCACACGATGAATGAGAACCGGCAAAGTCACGCCGTTGCCAGGCGGGTATACAGCGCCAATTCCGCTGCCGCCATCACCCGCACTGCTGCCTGACTTGTTGCCGATTCCGGTACCGTGGCCATTACCGATGCCTGATGGACCACCTGAGCCTGAACTGGAACCCAGTATTTGACTAAGAGGATCACCGACATTCGGGAGGGCCTTATCCAATAAAGCCAGGTTCGGCGGACCTTCGACAGTAGGTTCAATGATCAGCCGGGGATTGGGGTCGGTAGTGCGGATTGCGGGAGGCACAAACTGGCGCGCGGCAATTTTCACGAGATGGCCTTCGGTTGCGGGCGTCTTTTCGTGATGGCCGCCGCCTCCGGCTGCTCTGCCGGGAAACGGGCGTATGGGATCAACCAGCGGGAGTAGATAGGCGGGCACGGTTATGATCGAGGACTTGAAGTGTTGCGATGTCAGGAGTAACAACGCCAGTACAGTGGCGTGAATCGAGAGAGAAATCAGCGTGGATTGAGACCGTGAGTTGGTCAGCATGCGTACGATGCGGCATCTTGCAGGCCAGGCAGTAAGTGCCGCAGATTCAACTTAGGCGTCGGGAACGGAGAAGTCCCGGCGGGCACACGTGTGTGTGACTAACAACGAGTCAGGCGCAGAGTCTGACAACGAATATTTCGAGGACCGTGCGATCGTCCGGGCGGGCGCTGCGGAGGTCGCGATCGGCTTCGAAGATGAGTTTGAGACCGCGCTCCAGTTGTTCACGGGTGAACTTCGTGGCCGTGGCCGCGACTTGCTCGGAGCGCGAACCCCACATGGGTACGCCGCCCCGCTGGAAATGGCCCTGGATCTGGGACGCTCCTTTGAGGTTAGCCTCCTTAGCGACCAGCGCCATACGGAACTGGGTGGCAAGGAACGTCAAAGCGAGCGGAAGGTATTCGCCTTCCCGGATCAGCGTATCGAGGATTTCGATGGAGCGCTGCCGATCACGGCGTCCCAGCGCGTTGACGAGGGCGAAGATCGTGCTCTCGCGGGCGTCCGGAACCAGTAACGGCAGGTCGTCCACCGTGATCGGTTTGCCGTAGAGAGCGAGTTTTTCAACCTCGACGGAAAGGCGTTCGACATCCGCGGCAAGGGCTTCCACCAATGCCTGCGAAGTGGCGGCGTCGAGCTTTACATTCGAGGCGCGAGCGATGCGGTCGAGTTCGGCGCGGGCATCGTCGGGACTGAAGCGGCGAAGTTCGACGACGGCGGATATGGCTCCGTAGAACTTGCGGGCGCGTTCAATTTTGGTTTTGTCGTCGCCTTCGAAATCCCAGCGGGTGGCTTCGAGGACCAGAGTGACGCCGGGAGTCGGGCTCTTTACATAGGCCTCGATGATGGCGGCGTCGCCACCCGAACCGGTGGATTCACCCTCATCGTCAGAATCGGCGGCGGCAGCGGAGCGGCTGGAGCGAGGCATAGCGGCTTCCGCGTTGACGACGAAGATCAGGCGTTCCGAAGCAAACAGCGACAGGGCGCGGGCATCGTCTATTACTGCGGCTAACGGAGTTTCGGCGGCATCGAAGAACTCGGGAGCCACAGGAGCAGCCGCGGCAATCAGAGCAGCCCGGCAGCGCTTCCGGTTATAACCCTCCTGCCCCAGAAAAAGAGAAACGGGCGGGATTTCTCTGCGCTTAACGGAGGCAAGAAATTGGGCCGGAGTCATGTTACTGAGAGAAGCCTAGAAATTTTCAAGGATCGCGGCGACAACGGTACGGGCGATGTCACGGCTCAGGCGCTTTAAAGCGGGCTGGCTTTCATCGAAGTACTGTTTCGGATCGACACTGATTTCGTAACGGTCGCGAAATTCAATGTTAGGGCGATTAAACAGAACCTTGCCGTTTTTGTCGATGAGCCGGACCTGAATTTGAACAACCAACTGCGCACCCGTGGAACGGCCGGTCACGGGATCGACCACCGTCGTGTTGGATATCAAATTGGCTACGGTTCCGTAAAGCACGGCATCAGCTTTGGCGGGATCGGTAATGATCCGGTAGTGTGTGCGTGAATTCAGCTCGCGGATCACGGACTCAGAGAGAGAGTCGGTAAGCCTGAACTGCGTATTGGCGCTGGTCCACGGGGTGACCGCGATGGTATGGATCTCGGTGGGAAGAACGTTAGTCGTGCCGGCGACGTGGTAACCGCAGCCCGCAGTGAAGATGAAGCAAGCAAATGTGAGGAGGCTCGCCTGGCGACGGCCCCGAACCGAAATCACAGTGACTCTCGCGCAATCAGCGCAGCATTCTCAGCGGCGAGGCGCAGGTTGTCGATAGCGGCCCAGATCCAGAACGCGCTGGCGCTGTTGCGGTCAGGAGCGATGGCTCCAATGGCGATGCCACTTTGTCCGGCTACAGCTACATTGTTGGGGGGCTCGACGCCGGCTGTACGCAGGTCAAAAGGTTCGCGGCTTAACACGTCTTCAATTTCTGACGTACCAGGGGACTCTTCGAATTCAATCCAGAAAGAAAAACTGATGCCGTGGAAAACGGGCGCCTGAATCAGGCGCAGGGAGGGCATGGGGACGCCGTCGAGACGCTCGAGCAAACTCGCAAGATGCCGTTCTATACGCTCTTCAATCGATTCGAGGGTCGGGGCTGCTTCCTCTCCCAGTTGTGGCAGCAGCGAGTAGGCGACCTGGGTGTCGAAAACCTTCTTCGGAATGGGCTGAAAGGAGAGCAGGTTGACGGTCTGCTGCTGAAGCTCTTCAATGCCGGGAGTTCCCCGCTCACTGGCGGGTTCGAAGATGTGGACGATGGAACGGGCGATGGGATATACCGCGTTCAGGCGGCGCAGAACCAGAGCAATCACAATGGCGGCTGGATGGGCACTTACCTGAGGGCCTTCTGACGGATCTTCTGACTCGAAACCGGCTTCGCCACTCTGCGGGTCGTCGTCCTGCGCATAGAGGTAGGGAGCGCGGACGCGGGCAGCTGGGTCTTCTTCGGTGACGAAGGTGAGATCGACGATGACGCCGGTCGGCTTAGCGGCGAGTGCTTCCTGGGAAGACTGCGGCGTTCCGGCGAGGATAACGACGGCTGCGTCTTCGACCGCTTCCGGATCGAGGCGAGCCAGAATTCCGGGTTCGCCACCTACGTCGGTCAGAAGAACGCCCGCTTCTTCGGGAACAGCGGCGATCAGGCGCAGACGTTCCCCCATGTCCGTGCCGGCAAAAACCTCACCAACTTCACGGCCAAGCAGCGTGTCGCCGCCGACCAAAACAATGGATTCAGCCAACCTGGGTCTCCGGATTCGGTCTGGGGGTGGGGCGAAGGTAACGGCGCACGATGCCTCCGATGCGAATGGCGATACCGCTCGCGACATAAGTGCCGCAGAGGATAAGCAGAACCGGTTCAGACCAGTTCCAGATGGCATAGATGATGGCGCACATGGCGACCAGAATGAGGGGCGAACGAGGGCGCAGGAGATTCAGTTCCTTGAAGCTCCAGTAGCGCCACGTACTTACCATCAAAAACGAAAGGAGGCCGAGCAGACACAACCAGAGGAGGGCGGGCACGAAGTCGGTCAGAGGATAGCTATCGAATCCATAGACGACGGACGCAACCATACCCGCAGCGGCTGGGATGGGGAGGCCGACGAAGTATTTACGGTGTGGGGCCCCCGGGTTTTTGGGTTGAGGGTTCTTCTGGATATTAAAGCGCGCCAGGCGGGCGGCGCCACAGACGAGAAAGAGAAAAGCCAGAAATTTGCCGGCGCGCTGGAACTGGTCGAGGGCGGGATTGCTTACGGTTCCAGTGACAAACTGCACGCCCCACGAGTAGGCCAGAATGGCCGGGGCAATGCCGAAGCTGATGATATCGGCGAGGGAATCCAGCTCGCGGCCGAAGTCGCTGGTGGTATTCGTCATACGCGCAATGCGGCCGTCGAGACCATCCAGAATGGCGGCGAATCCGATGCAGAGCGCGGCAAACTCGAAGCTTTGTGCCGCTGCTGCCGGGTTGGTGGGAAAACTGACGACGCCCTGAATAGACCGGATGATCGACAGATAACCGAGAAAAATGTTGCCGGCTGTAAACAGCGTGGGCAGGGCGTAGGCGGCTCTGGGAGGACGGCGGCGCGTTGACGGCTGAGATTCGAGATCGACTTCGGAGTTCAGGTCTGGCAGAGTGCGACCTCCTCAATTTTAGCGGCGATGGCCAGCTCAATGGGCAGTTCGATTTCACCGGCGCGGCGGGCGAGGATGCTGGAACCGGCGCTGACACGCGCGCCGGGAACGACTTCGACCCGCCATTCGGGTCCAAACAGCACGTCGACGCGAGAGCCGAACTTGATCATACCGATGCGTTCCCCTGCCTGCACGAAATCGCCCACATTTTTAGTGCAGACGATACGGCGGGCGATCAAACCGGCGATTTGTTTAAAAACCACAATGGTGCCGTCGGCGGCGCGAACAGTCAGGATGTTCTGCTCGTTGTCGGATGACGCGGCTTCCTTGCTGGCAACCAGGAATTTGCCCTTCCGGTACACGATGTCAACGATGGCTCCGGAGATGGGGGCCCGGTTGACGTGGACGTCGAACACATTCAGAAATATACTGATACGGGTTTGGCGATCGCCTTCCGGGACGACGCACATGACGCGTCCATCGGCCGGTGAGACGGCTACCGGACCGACGGGTATGGGGCGGTCGGGATCGCGAAAAAACCAGGCGCAAAAGGCTCCCAGGGCGAAAAAGGGTAATGCGGCAGGCGTGCCGAGCAGCCACGAGATGAATATCCCCGCCGCGGTAAATCCCAACGCGTAGAAAATGCCGTCACGAACCATCCGGTTAATCCTAGTTTATCGTGCGCGTCCGGGTACCGAGGTCGCAAAGAACCTTTACATATGAATACCTTGGAGCCAACCCCAACAAAGGTAGGATGGTAACAACGCCTATATGAGTATTTCGTCGCCATTCATTGCGCGTCCTGTGGCTACCACCTTATTGCTGGTGGCAATCACAATGGCCGGAACAATTGGCTATACACAATTACCGGTGTCCGCACTGCCGCAGATCGACTTTCCCACGATATTCGTGAGCGCGGGATTGCCGGGGGCGAGTCCCGAAGTGATGGCGGCCGCGGTGGCGACACCGCTCGAGAAGCAGTTTACGCGCATTGCGGGCGTTACCGAAATGACCTCGCGGAGCCAGGTGGGCAGTGCGTTTGTCGTTCTGCAGTTCGATCTGAGTCGCGACATCAATTCCGCCGCGCGCGATGTGCAGGCTGCGATCAACGGCGCCGCCGCGTTTCTCCCGGCTAATCTGCCGCAACTTCCGAGATATCGCAAGATCAATCCCGCCGATGCGCCCATCGTGATTCTGTCGATGACGTCGACGGTGGTTCCCCGTCCCCAGTTGTACGACATTGCGTCGTCTATCTTTGCGCAGAAGCTGTCCCAGGTGGCCGGCGTGGGCCAGGTCAATGTAGGGGGAAGCTCGCTGCCCGCGGTGCGCGTGGAAGTAAATCCACAGCCGCTTTCGAAGTACAACGTAGGACTCGACCAGATCGGGACCTTCCTGCAGCAGGCCAATGCAAACCGGCCCAAGGGGTCGCTCGACAGCAACGCCATGACGTTGCCGCTGTATGCTTCGGACCAGCTCTTCAAGGCCAGTGAGTACAAGGATCTGGTGGTGGTCTATCGCAACGGGGCACCGGTGCGCCTGTCCGATCTCGGGCGCGTGATCGACGCCAATGAGGACGTTCGCAACATAGGCCTGGCGCGGGGAGTTCCTGCGGTAATGATCCAGGTCAGCCGACAGCCTAACGCCAATATCATCGCTACTGTTGACCGGATCAAGGCACTGCTCCCCCAATTCCGTGCCAGCCTGCCGCCGACCGTGAATCTGCAGATCGACAACGACCGCACAACTACGATCAGCGCATCGGTAGATGACGCCGAGCGCAACATGCTGATCTCGATCTCGCTGGTCATCATGGTCGTGTTCGTGTTTCTGCGCAACGGCTGGGCCACCTTCATCCCGAGCATCTCGGTTCCCGTATCGCTCATCGCCACCTTTGGCGCAATGTATCTGCTGAACTACAACCTCGATAACCTTTCGCTGATGGCATTGACGATTGCGACCGGATTCGTGGTGGACGATGCGATTGTGGTGATCGAAAATATCACCCGCCATATCGAAAACGGGATGCAGCCGATGCAGGCGGCGCTGCACGGCGCCAAAGAAATTGGCTTCACAGTGCTGTCGATCAGCATTTCTTTGATCGCGGTGTTCATTCCCATCCTTCTGATGCCGGGAATCGTAGGCCGTTTGTTCCGCGAGTTCGCGGTTGTGCTGTCGGTGGCGATTTTTGTGTCCATGCTGGTGTCGCTCACGGCTACGCCGATGATGTGTTCGCGGCTATTGAAAGCGAAACGGAGCCATGGCAGCCTTTACAACGCGACAGAGAAGGCATTCCAATGGGTGATTTCGACTTATGGGTCGGCTCTTGAGTTCGTGCTCGATCACAGCACACCGATGATTCTGCTGATTTTTGCGACAATCGGGGTGACCGGTTACCTCTATGTCAAAGTGCCCAAAGGTTTCTTCCCACAGCAGGATACGGGACGCCTTCAGGGCAATATCGTAGGCCAGCAGCATATTTCGTATCAGGCGCTGGTGGATAAAGCCAAATGGTTCGAACAGATTGTGAGAGCCGACCCTGACGTCGATACCGTAGACATGGTGGCGGGCACCAGCGGCGGTGGTTTTGGCGGCAATCAGGCGAATATCTGGTGCCAGTTGAAGCCGATCCCCATTCGGAAATCGACTGCCGACGAAGTAATTGCGCGGCTGCGTGAAAAAACGGCGGGCATGCCCGGCGCCACGATGTTCATGCAGGTGAACCAGGACGTGACTATCGGGGGACGGCAGGCGAACGCGCAGTACCAATACACGCTGCAAGCCCCGGATTTCCCCACGCTCGCGCAATGGGGACCGAAGGTTCTGGACGGTTTGTCGAAGCTACCTCAACTCGCCGATGTGAGTTCGGATCAACAGGTGTCCGGATTGTCCTCAAACGTGATCATCGATCGGGATACGGCTTCGCGGCTGGGTCTGACAGCGCAGGCGGTCGATTCCGCGCTGTACGATGCCTTCGGCCAGCGCCAGGTGTCGGTGATGTACAAGTCGATCAATCAATACCACGTGGTTCTGGCGCTACAGCAGCAATGGTGGGAGAACCCCGACTTCCTCAACACGATCTACGTACAGACGCCGAAGGGCACAGACGTTCCGCTCTCAACATTCACGCACTTCAATCAGGGCATTACACCGATTTCGTTGCCGCATCAGGGGCAGTTCCCCGCCACAACGATTTCGTTCAACCTGAATGGCGGGGTTGCCCTGAGTGACGCGGTACTGGCGATCAACCGCGTCGAAGTAGATATGGGATTACCGGTCAGCGTGACGGGCAAATTCGCGGGGACAGCGCAGGCATTCCAGGCGTCGCTGAAAGATCAGCCGGTGCTGATCGGCATGGCGTTGCTCGCGGTTTATATCGTACTTGGAATTTTGTATGAGAGCCTCATCCATCCGCTGACGATCATTTCAACATTGCCGTCTGCCGGTTTGGGCGCCTTAATCGCGCTGGTTCTGTTCCACACGGATCTCAACATCATTGCGATGATCGGCATTATTCTGCTGATCGGCATTGTGAAGAAGAACGCGATCATGATGATCGATTTCGCGCTGGCGGCGGAACGAAATGAAGGCATGAATTCGCGGGATGCCATCTTCAAGGCTTGTCTGCTGCGCTTCCGGCCCATCATGATGACTACCTGTTGCGCGCTGCTGGGTGGCATGCCTTTGGCGCTCGGCCATGGCACGGGAGCCGAGTTGCGGCGGCCTTTGGGCATCGCGATTGTGGGCGGACTGGTGGTGAGCCAGATGCTGACGCTCTTCACGACACCGGTGGTTTATTTGACAATGGACCGGCTACGGGTGCGCTTCAGCCGGCGGCAGGGCAGCCGGCGGCGTATGTCGATTCTGGTTCCGGGCGGGCTCGCCGATCACGCCGATTAGCGCTGCAGATTAGCGACTAAAACTTCAAACTTTTCCGAAGAGACGCTCGAAATGAGAGCGCGTTTCCTGGCGAATTCGCTGCATCACTGCTTCCAGATTTCCTTCGTGAAGACGCTTAGGGGTCCAGCGATGGACCAATTCCGTCAGTACTGACAATTCAGTGCGGTTCTTCGGCAAGCGGCCTTCGGCGTGGCCGCGAGCGATGCGCATGCCATGGTCTACCGCACGATAAAGGGTTGCGGCGTCGAGCAAAAAACTGGCTTCTTCGCGTTCGAGCAAACCCATCTTTTCTTCGGTCTCGATGCGGGCCGGCGTGTTCAGAACTTTAAAGAAGAATCCGGCGCCACGCAGACGAAGATACATCAGGATGAAATCGATGTCGTAGTATCCGCCAGGGCCGGCTTTCAGAGGATTGCGGCCACCCTGTTCGCGTTCGAGGCGGGCACGCATACGCGCCAGTTCGGTACGCGACCGGCCACTTTGTCCATATAAGCGCCAGTCGATTTCCTGCAGCTGGCCAAGCAGCACGGTGGCCAGCTCGATATCACCGGCGACGCCGCGTGCTTTCATCCAGGAGATGCCTTCCCAGGCTTCCGCGCGGTTTTCGAAGTAGTCTTTGCAGGCGCTTTCGGTTTGAACCAATGCGCCTTCGCGTCCATTGGGACGCAGCCGAGTGTCGATAGTGAAGACCACGCCGTCGCCCGTATAGGCGCCGATGATGTTGATGATGCGTTCGGCAACGCTGGTCCAGAACTGCGCTTCGGGGGCGTCGGAATCGGGGATCACAAAGACCAGATCCGCATCGGAAGCCAGATCGAATTCCAGCATGCCCAGGCGGCCAAGCGCGATCACCATCATCTGACGATGGGGCGAGTACTCAATTGAGTGGGGAGGCGCAACGGCGGCGGTTTCATGGACGGCGATCTCGTAAGCGGAATCGATCACCGCCTGAGCGAGTTCGGAAGTGCGCTCGAGGGTGCGGAACACGGAGACACCGTGATAAATGCTGTCGCTCTGGATGCGCACCATCTGCTCACGGAAATAACGGCGCAGGGATTCAGGGTGGCGCGGCGCGCGGAAGCCTTCCCTGCCCTGACGTTCACCGCAGGCGAGGCGAACTTCTTCGAGCAGCTCAGGCTGGCGCACCAACTGATCGGCGAAATAGCGGCTGTGCTCGAAGATGTCGATCGTGCAAGCCGCGAGTTCGCGATCGTGGTTGAGCACGTCGAGCCAGTCGGGATCTGCCACCATTTTTTCGAGGAAAGACTCGAGCGACTCCTGGCTGCGCTCAATGCCGGCGTTGGCGATCAGCTGAGAAAGGGCGGGAGCACGCTGATCGAGGAAGCGGCGCAGATTGGCGGAGGGAAACTCGGCACGAGCGGGCTTGTCTTCAATTAAAAGCGGGTCCAGTTCCTCGAACGGGGGCAGCGGTTCCGAAGCGGGCGCGGGATCGTGATCCGTGGGCACTGTCACCAGAATAGGCTGGGCTATGCCAGGCGAGACCACCATGCCGGCAGCGGAAGTGGGGAGTTGTGAGTGGATTACGCGATCGTAGAGATCCCGGACGCTGCTGAAGTGCTGATCGACTTCGCGCTCCAGCGTTCCAGCGCTGGGCAGGCCAGGAGTACCGGGAGGCATCCGGCGAGCGAGGAGGTCGAGCTGCTCTTTGCCGGTTGGAAGCGTGTGGGTCTGGCGGTCCTCATCGAACTGGAGGCGGTGTTCGAGGTGGCGTAGAAATTGATACGCCGATGCGAGGCGCGCGTATTCGAGCGGTGAAAGAAGGTCCTTATCGCGCAGGCGGGAGAGGGCGAGCAAGGTACCGCCGTGTCGCACCCAGGCTATACCGCCGCCATGCAGACGCTGCAGGCACTGGACCAAAAATTCGATATCGCGAATACCGCCACGCGCCAGTTTTACGTCGACGCCGGCAGGCCGTGATTTGCGCTGCTTCTCATGGATTCGCGCACGGGTTTCGGAAACGGCTTCGATGGCGCTGAAGTCCGTGGTGGTGCGATAGATAAGAGGCTCGACGAACTCAAGCAGCTGGCGGCCGGGTTCCGGATCACCGGCGGCCACACGCGCTTTGATCAGCATCTGCAATTCCCAGTCACGGCCGCGCGACCCGTAATACTGTTTGGCGCCTTCGAGGGACTGGCAGATCTCACCGAAACGGCCGTCGGGGCGAAGCCGCAGATCAACGCGATAGCAGAGGCCTTCGGTCGTATACGCCGAAAGCAGATCTGTCATGCGGTTGGCGGCAGTGCGGAAAAAATCGGGATCGCCACCGGAAGAAACGAAGATCAAATCGATATCGGAGCTGTAGTTCAGTTCGCGGCCACCGAGTTTGCCGACGGCGAGGATGGAAAAGAGCCCCGCATCGGCAACGGCAGTGTCTCCATTCGCGCGCTGACGCAGGACTTCGCGGCGCACGGCCCGCCACGTCACGTTGAGAATACCGTCGGCCAGGTTCGAGAGGTCTTCCGTGGTTTCCGAGAGGTCGGCAAAACGTAGCACGTCGCGGAGGACGATGCGCAATAACTGGCGGCGACGGAACTGAGCCAGATCCTGCGATGTGGGGACTCCGTCGGGCGGCAGCGCGCGTTCGAGAAGCTCTTCGTACTGCTCGGCAAGGAAACCGTGATGCAGATTACGCGCGTGGGCGATTTCGAGCAGCCAGCCGGGGTAGCGAATTACGGAATCGGCCAGAAAGTGACTGTAGGAAAAAATGGTGAGGGCGTAGCGGAGAGCGGTGGCGTCTTCGGTAATTTCGCGAGCGGCTACCGGCGCCTCAACCAGCAAACGGTTGAGAAAATGAATGGAATCTTCGGCGTTCGGGAGTGAAGGCAAAAGGGCGGCGACGACACGGATAGCACTCGGCGGAAGTTGATGGAGGTAAACGAGCTCCAATCGCGAACTGACAGGGTCGCCGAGCTGCATCTCTTTAGGGAGACTCAGCACTAACTTGATTATAGAGGCCGCGCCAATTTTTGGGTGTCAGGCTTTGTCCGAAATGTACTTCAGGCCCTATCTGATTCGAGCAGAACCGGCGCGCCAACGGAGATCAGACCCGAATGGAGCACCCGCGCGTAGAAGCCGCCGTAAGCCCAGTGAGGCGCAAGGACGTCGCCATCGCGGCACTGAGCATCGTAGATTTCCTTCTTGATCGGCGGGCCGTAGCGGTCGAGGGTGGCGCAGGGCTGCCGCAGTTTCGTCAGTTCGATGACAGCCGTTTCGCCGACGCGGTAGCGCTGACCTGCGCGCCAGAGATGGGGGTCGAGTCCCTCCACGGTGAGGTTCTCCCCGAGAGATCCGGGGATAACGGGAAAACCCAGGTCAGCGAGTGCGCGAATCACCTGGGCGGCGATCATGAGGACCGCTTTGTCGGGCCCACCGTGGACTTTCCGGTTGGTTTGCCAGTCCCCTTCGACACCGGCCGCGTCGATGGTCACCAGACCGGAAACCGGAAGTTTTGGTATGCCGCCACGGGAGCGGTTAATCTGGAGCAGTGTTCCGGACATTCGCTAACTTATCTTTCAATCTATCGTGCAATCTATCCTGAGCCAGCAACTTGGACAATCTGACACATTCATTGGTGGGGTTATTTCTGGCCCGCACCGGCTTGAAATATGCCACTCCGCGCGGCACGGCCATCCTTGTGGTGGCGGCCAACGCGCCCGATTTCGATGCAGTGTCCTTCTTCTGGGGGCAATCGTCTTACATCCACTGGCACCGTAATATTACGCACTCCCTGATCGCCATGCCGGTAATGGCGCTGATCGCCGTGGCGCTGGTGCGCCTGCTGGGACGCAAACCCGTGCGCTGGGTGCCAGCATTTCTCATTGCAATGGTGGGCGTGGCGTCCCACCTGATTCTGGATTTGACGAACGTCTACGGAGTGAGGCTGCTGCTTCCCTTCTCCGGACACTGGACCCACTGGGATCTGACGCCCGTGATCGACCTGACCATCTGGCTGCTGCTGCTGATCGGCGTGATCGCTCCGGCCCTGGGAAGGCTGGTGGGATCGGAAATCGGAGAACGTCCGCGCAGCACAGGCGGAGGCTGGGCGTTCTTTGCGCTGCTCCTGCTGACTGGCTACGACTATGGACGGAGCGTCTTACACAGCCAGGCGGTGGGCCTGATGGATTCGCGTGGCATGTTGGATTCGCGCAGCTATAACGGACTCTCGCCGCGACGCGTCGGCGCTTTCCCAGAGGCGAATCCCCTGAAGTGGCGAGGAATGGCCGAGCTCAGCAACGCCTATGTCGACGTTCCCATTGATCTGCGCGAAACCTTTCGGCCAGACGATGGCGCCACATATTACAAAGCGCAGCGCACGCCCGCAGTGAATGCGGCGATGGCAACGTTCCCTTTCCAGCGACTGCTCGAGTTCGTGCAGTATCCACTGTGGGTGACCGCGCCCGAATCGCCGGCGGACCGCACTACACGGGTAACTCTGCTCGATCTGCGTTTCGGAACACCGGGGTCATCGGGATTTTCGGCGACGGCAGTGGTGAACGCGCAAAACCAGGTGATTGAAGAAGGAACCGGCTCGCTGCCGATGCGTCCGCGATAGCTAATGGGTCAAATCGTAGATGAAATAATTCATCCCGATTCGATAGGCCAGTGAGGCCCACTTTTCCAGATACTCCGGCTCATCGGAGTGCTCCCAGGCATCGCCCAGATCCATGTTGTGACAGATGGCCACCATGATCCGGCCATTGTCATCGCGGATGCCGCGCCAGTGCGGAGTCTTACCCGCCGTGTAGTCCGGCTGCCCGTTGATATCGCGATCCATGCCGGATTCGTAGATCTTCCCCGACTCGAAATATTGCGCACCGGGCACCTGAAAACGATCCTGCAGATCGTAGAGCGTGTGAAAAATCGGATCGTCGTTGGGGATGTCGATAATCTGGCGATCCGGGAATACCTGGCTCATGCCGGCGGTGAAGTTGGCCCATTCCCGGCTGGCGTGGAAATCGTCCACCATCAGAAAACCTCCGCGCAGCAGAAACTCACGAAGCTGAGCGGCGTGTTTTTCCTGCAGGCGCCAGTGCCCTACTTCCACGGCATAGAGCATCGGGAAGTTGTACATGTCGTCAGTGCCGTCGAGGCTGACCACCTGTTCCACGGACTTGGTATCGATACGGGTCAGGCGGCGCACGCCTTCGAGCAAATGGCGATCGGAGCGCGGATAATCCATCGTCCAATAGCCGGGAAAAGGGCGTCCATTCTGCAGAAACAGATCCTGATCGGGATAGCCGTAGATATCGGGATAACGCAGCCGGGCGCGGGTCCACTCGGCCTTCTGCTGGTAGTCAGGAGGCAAAGGAAAATTTTCGTATTCGATGGCTGGGTATTCCTTGAAAGGCCGCTGCGCGAGAACAACGCCGCCGACGGCAAGAATCAGAATCCCGAGCCCGAGAACAAAACGAACCCGCATAGGCTCAGTGCGTCATGGAATAAATGACGTAGTTAACCCCAATCCGGATTCCGAGAGCCGAATATTTCTCCGGATAATGAGGATCGTCAGCCCATTCCCAGGAATCGCCGATATCGGAATTAAATGACATGGCCACCATGACGCGGCCGTTATCGTCGTAAATCCCACGCCAATGCGGGGTCGCGCCGTCATTGCGGTAAGTGGTATTGCGGGCCAGCGCCCATTGTCCTGGAACCTGGTAGCGATCGTCGAGGTCGTAAACGATGTGGAAGATCGGGTCGTCATCGGCGATTTCAACAATGGCTCGGTCGGGGAAAACACGGACCATGCTTTCGATAAACCGGTTCCATTCTTCCGTGCCCCAGAAGTCATCCAGCATGAGAAAACCGCCGCGCAGCAGATATTCGCGGAGGGCGGCAGCCTGAGCATCGGTCAGATTCCAATCGCCCATTTCACCGGCGTTCATCCAGGGATAATTGAAGGCGTCGTCGCCGTCGTCCAGGTTGACGGGCTGCTCTACGGACCGGGCATTCACGCGGCTGAGACGGTTCATGGCAGCGGCAAAGTGGCGGTCGGCGCGCGGATAATCCTGAGTCCAGCTGGTACCGCCTTCGCGCCAGTCAAGACCGCCGAACCGGCGCCGGGCGAAACGAGCGAAGGGGTGCTGCGGGTACATCAGACGCGCGAAAATCCACTCGCTCTTATCCTGCCAGCCAGGCGGGAGTTCCACGTTGTCATAGGGTTCGAGACTGGGATAGACGCGGAAAGGGCGTGGCGCTGCGAACAACACCGTGATGAGAGCCACGCCGCCGAAGACAACCGGCAGCAATTTCCGGAAGGTCATCAAACCGCCTGCTTGAGGATAACACCGCAGGGTGGCACCCCTGACTGGACTTTCACAGCCCAAAATGATATTGATATGCGACGTAGGTCAGCGTCCAGAACACCCCAAACGCTGTCAATAAACAGGAGCAAGAAATCCGTGTCACAGAATAACTCGAACTCTGATGAATTGCAGGGCGGTCTCAGCCGCAGGGACTTTGCCGTAACCGCCGCGAGCGCACTGTCGTTGCCGGCCCTGATGGGTGGACTTGCCGCCGCCACACCGGAGACGCTCTCTGCCGCAAAAAGCGACGTGGAAGCCCCCATCGATATCGCCGAGTGGAGCTATTTCTGGGTGGGCCACGAACGGGCGCCGCTCGCCAAAGGCACCTACATCGGCGGCAAGCAGATGTATGTCGAATACTGGATTCCGACTGTAGTAAAACATCCGATTCCCATCATCATGGTTCATGGCGGGGGCGGTCAGGGGACCGACTGGATGGGCACGCCCGACGGACGTCCGGGTTGGGCGACGATGCTGCTGCAGCAGGGTTACAAAGTTTACGTGGTGGACCGGCCTGGGCACGGCCGTTCGCCGCTCCATCCGGAATTGCATGGAGCTTTTCCGGCCACTGCGGGCGTTCTTGAAAACATTTCAGGACGCTTCACGCCACCCAATCCTACGGCAACGGCGAAACCTGGTCCCTACCAGCACTTCATGAATCAATGGGTGGGCAAAGGCGATGTGGGTTCACCCGATCTCGATCAGTTTGTGGCATCGCAGGGTGGCTCATACGTCACCGTGCCGCGGCCCCCAGGTACGCCGGCAGGTACTCCCCCTCCGCCCAATGTGAACGCGGAAGCGCAGCACATGGTCTGGCGCGAACGCGGCGCTATGGTGCTCGATAAGATCGGTCCCGCGATCATCATGACTCACTCGGCCGGCGGCCCGTTCGGCTGGCTGGTCGCGGAGGCGCGGCCCAATCTGGTGAAAGGCATCATTGCGGTGGAGGGCGGCGGCCAGGCGTTCGGCGGTGCGAATGTGTGGGGCATGTCGACGATTCCGGTCGAGTACGTTCCACCGGCGAGCGATCCGTCGGAACTAAAGCTGGTGACGGTGAAGTCTACCGAGTTGGGTGTGGCGGACTGGAAGATTCAGGCGGAGCCGGCGCGCAAGCTGAAAAACCTGCAGAATATACCAATTGTCATCGTGACATCGGAGGGCTCGTTCGCGGCTCCGGGAAATCCGGGCGCGATTCAGTATTTCAAACAGGCCGGATGCAAAGCCGAGGAATTACGCCTTGTGGATCACAACATTCACGGCAACGGTCACATGATGATGGTCGAGCGCAACAACAAAGAAGTGCTGGCCGTGATTACGGACTGGATCGATAAGAACGTCACGAAGAGCATCCGAACCCCCGCCATAAAGCGCGCCGACAACTCGTCGATGAAGCTGGCGGACATGGGTTACTTCTGGGTGGGAACCGAACACAAGAAGATGCCCTACGGCACAATTCTGTCCGGCCAGGCTTACGTGCAGTACATGATTCCGCAGGAAGTTCGGCATCCGCTGCCGATCCTGCTGGTGCATGGCGGCGCCGGTCAGATGCTGCACTATATGGGCGCGGGAGACGGTCTGGCCGGCTGGGCCCATTACTACGTGCAGAACGGCTATAAGGTTTACATGATCGACCGGCCTGGTCATGGGCGGTCACCGTATCATCCGGATGCGTTAGGGCCGATCGGCAATCAACCGATGTATGGTGCCCTCACAGTGGATTTCAAACGTTCAGCGCGCGGACCGAATCGGCAATGGCTCGGCACTGGTGATGAAGGCGATCCGCTGGTCGATCAGTTTATGGCCAGCCAGAACGCCGCTCCGCGGAACAATGTGTTTGCGCATGGACTGTGGGCAACGCGCGGGGCGGAGATCATCGATAAAGTGGGACCGATGATCATCCAGGTACACTCAGCAGGGGGACCGTTCGGATATCTGGTAGCCAACGAGCGGCCGGGAATGGTGAAGGCGATCGTCAATGTGGAGGGCGGCGGCGCTGCTTTCCAGGGCGCTAATACCTGGGGGCTGACGGATACTCCGATGGCTTACGACCCACCCGTCTCCGATCCCTCGCAGTTGAAGACTCGCGACGTAACTCCGGCGGAAGGCGCTGCTTATAAGTTGCAGGACGGCACGCCGCGCAAACTCAAAAACCTCCAGGGAATTCCGATTGTTTATGTTACGAGCGAGATGTCAGGCCGTACAGGCGGACCTGGCCACGTGGAGTTCCTGAAACAGGCTGGCTGCGACGCCGAACACGTCGCACTCAAAGACAAAGGCGTGCGCGGCAACGGGCACTTCATGATGATCGAGAACAACCGCAAACAAGTGTTCGAGGTCATCCGTACCTGGGTGGAAACCAAGGTTCCGGCGAAGAATGCCTGAGTTACCTTGATCCAATCGAAGGCGGGCTAGGGAGACCGGGCCCGTTTTTTTTGTCCTCTCCCTACGCCGATTGTTGATCCTGATCGGCTTTTGACGCCACAACCGGGCGCAGTGAACTCAGAGTCTTTAGAGCGTTGAACCAGAACGGCGCGCCCAGACTGAGCAGGCCTGCCGAAAAAAGAATGCCCCAGAAATGCAGGTTATCCCATGGCCAGAGGCCCTTGCTCGCCGGCCAGAAGTCCCAACCGTGATATGGGTCAGGGATGATTTTGAACCCGGCGTAATTGAGCGAGCTTCGGATCGACGAGGCGTGATCGAGTAACCGGTCAGTGTCGGTAGTCAGATACCCGTTCACTTTGCCTTCATAAGTCGCGACTGCCTCTTCGAGCAGCGAATCGCCGTTCAGGGCCGTGCGCAGCCATCGCTCGCCCGCTTCCCGGCTGTCGAGATAAGCCGGAATAGTAGCCGCGGCCTGCGCCATTGCCGAGTCGCCGCGCATGGCTGAACTGGTGTCCCTCAGTGCCTGGGTATAAGCGTCCGGCACATGCACCTGGCGACTGGAATCGGTACTAATCGCCGTGGCGCCAGACTTGGTCCGGGCGAGAATGCTGCTGGCTTGATTCTGAATTACCTGGGACGCATTCACCAGTCCTGCACGTAATTCGGGATCCGCCGAAACATCGGATAGAAGTCGAAATGTATCCAGATGGAGTGCAAAAGCCACGATAATTGAGCAGATTACGGTAATAAGCCGCATTTTAAGAATAAACTTCTGAGAAGCCCTGTCCATGGCGGAATTGAACCAGCCGGCGATGCCATCCGACCGCAGAACTCGCGCCACTTCACGCGCCGATTCCGCCGATTCAGTCGCCAGCGTTCCCCGCGCTCGCCGCAACAGTTCACGAATCGTTTGTTCCTTGGTGAGCGGCGCGCTGGCTTTCTGCGGCACAGCATCGGCCGCCACGTCTGCCACCGGCGCCAGATGATCCAGAATGCCCACCAGCTCATCGACCCGTACCGCGGTCGCGAGGCGGTAATTCCTGAGAACCGCGACATCATTAAACACCGTCGATAGCATCGAATCTGAAATCAATTCATTGGTCAATACATCTGTCGCGATAGTCTTTGCATGAGCGGCGCTCTCCGGATATACCGTTTTGAAAACGACCGTCAGAGAATCCAGCAATGTGCGGCCGCGAGCGGCTAGGATTGTCGCAACCACCTGCGTCAGAATCGTAATCAGGAGACTGACGCCGAGCATTACCACCACTACGGCAATCGCTACATCGAGATTATGGAGAGTCATGTTCGCCTTCAGTCGAGGAGCTGATGTGAGAGAAGTATGACATGTATATAGGGAACTGCTGGCGACCGCCTGTGAAGTCAGGCTGCCGTTCGTCCGCTGCAGCCGTCTGCTTCAAGTGCGCCCATTGCCAAATAGCTCCGGCTCAATTATCACGACGCCGCAATTTTCGGGTATAGAAGCGTCGGTCCAGTTACCCGTTAAATGCGCACTTATAGCTTGGATGACAGCTCCATGACAGACGACAAGCACGTCGTAATCGTGTCCTTTAGATCTCGCTTCGCCGATGACTCCATCGAGCACCGCGACCGCGCGCTGCCGGACGTCTTCAAGACTCTCTCCGCCTTCCGGGCGCCAAAGCCAGTGCCGGTCCGACTCGAATAAAGGATCGAGAGTCATCATCTCGCCCATGCGCGGATAAGGATGTCCCATAAGACAACCGAAGTCACGCTCATGGATTCCCTCGAGGATTTCGACCGCTAGTCCCAACTCATGTCCGATGATTTGACTGGTCTGTCGGGCGCGAGCAAAGCGGCTCGAGAGCAAACGCCGGGGGCGAAACTCGACTGCCAGCCGTTTTGCCGCTTCCCGCGCCTGTTGCCTGCCCGTATCGGTCAGAGGAATCTCCTCCGAATGGGCGAAGCATTTCTGCCGATTCGCTTCGGTTTCCCCGTGACGCACTAAAATGATCCGCAACCCCATGTTTCATGTATAGCGCCTTACTTATTGCGTTCGCTGCCCTGCGGGCGGGGGGGCGACACACCCAACTACACCGCTATAACCACGGTGGCAGCGCTCAGAAGAAATATAATCATGTCGCCCGGGTATGTAATTATCCAGCAAAGCTCAATTGGCTGGCGAGTTTAACGTGTCGTCAAAATACGATGCCGGGGCAAATGGCTCTTCTCATGGCCGGTCAAGCAGAAGAAAGAATATATGGGTGCAGTGCTCATGATCGGCGGAGTGTTTCTGATCTCAAAGAACTGAGGGCCCCTGGCAATGACTGAACCGATATCGTGGATTCATTTCGAGCAGATGGCGGGGTACTCTGTGAATATTCCCGGAACGCAGTTCGGTCCCAACGAAAATGGCTGCCACTGGCCATCGCGTCATGAACTGAAGCACGCCACTACATGAGTCCAACACTCATATGGCTGGTGGCGGCCGGCGCTATCGCCGGTGTACTTTTCCGTCCGAGAGGTTGGCCCGAGGCTATTTGGGCGTGTCTGGGGGCCTTCATCCTCGTGCTCTCCGGCCTTCTCCCCTGGTCGCAGGCGGGCGCGGCCATCGCGAAAGGTTTGGATGTCTATTTGTTTCTTACCGGGATGATGCTGTTATCGGAGTTAGCCCGGCGCGAGGGTATATTCGACTGGCTGGCATCGCTTGCAGTGAAGGCCGCCAGGGGTTCTCCGACGCGCTTGTTCCTGCTGATCTATCTGGTGGGAACCGCAGTAACGGTCTTCCTTTCGAATGACGCCACTGCCGTGGTCCTTACCCCGGCTGTTTATGCAGCGGTGAAAAAAGCCGGAACGAAAGCCTTACCCTACCTGTTGATATGCGCGTTTATCGCGAACGCAGCCAGCTTCGTACTGCCTATCTCCAATCCAGCCAACCTAATCGTCTACGGTAAACATCTGCCGGCACTCTTGCCGTGGCTGCGAACTTTCCTGTTGCCGTCGATCTGTTCCATCCTGGCCACCTATGCCGCTCTTCGCTGGATCTCGCGCAACGATCTAGGATCTAAGGTTCAGAAAATAAGCGACGCGGCGGAATTGTCCCGAGAAGGGCGCCTTGCCGCCTGGAGCATCGTAGGAACGGGCGCTATTCTGATCGGCGCCTCCGCGTTCGGACTCGATCTGGGTCTGCCGACTTGCCTTTCGGCCGCCGTCGCTGTTCTCGTAGTGACCAGGGTGCAAGGTAAAGCACTGGCGGAGATTGTAAGGGGAATTTCATGGAGTGTAATTCCCCTGGTTGCAGGACTATTTGTTCTGGTGGAAGCGGTAAACCAAGCCGGGGCGCTCAATAGTCTCGGCAGCGTTCTTCAGACCTGCGCGCGATTGCCGACCGTCTGGGGCGATCTGACTGCATCCTTCGGGATCGCGGGCCTGTCCAATGTGGTGAACAACCTGCCATCGGGTTTGTTAGCAGGAGGAGCGCTACAAACAATTCAGGCACCGGCGCACATTCGTGACGCTGTCCTGATCGGCGTCGACCTTGGCCCTAATCTATCGGTTACGGGGTCGCTGGCCACGGTTCTGTGGTTGATAGCCTTGCGCCGGGAGGGCGAGCACGTCAGCGGATGGCAGTTCCTTAAGACTGGATTGTTCGTCATGCCGCCCGCGCTGTTCCTGGCCACCCTCGCGGTTTCTCTGCTGTCCCGGTAAACCGAGCGCCTTTGTGCTTCAATACAAGATGTTAGACGATGTCCAACATGGCTGGCAGGACGGTTGAACCGGCAGGCATTCGCGAGTATTCCTTCGGCGATTATCGGATCGATCTGGCCAGCTACCAGTTATGGCAGAGAGGTCTTGCGATCACTCTCACGCCAAAGGTTTTCGACACGCTCGTAGTTCTGATCCAGCACCGCGATCGCGCCGTAACCAAAGAGGAACTGCTGAAATCGGTGTGGCCGGACGCCAGCGTCACTGAGGACAGTCTGACCCAAAGCATTTCGATCCTCCGCAAGACGCTGGGCGACGACACTACACATCCGCGGTTCATTACAACCATCGCGCGCCGCGGATATCGCTTCATTGCTCCCGTCGAGGAAGTGGCGGCGGAACGCCTCGCCATCGACGAATCCCAGACAACTCCCGCCGGCCAGGCTTCACTCCCGTCGACTCTTCTATTCCCCGAGGAAAGTCTGGCATCCCGGCCCGTCGCCTGGAAACCCTGGGTGGGCGGCGCGCTGTTGGGTCTGATTGTTGCTTTCGGAATCGTCGGGGCGCGGATGCAACGGTCGCCAGCCAACCGCGTTACGCGGGATGAGGCGCCGCCCCTTCGGTTCTCGGTAAGCATGCCGGCCGGAACGACTCGCGTTTCCACAAGCGTTCTCTCGCCTGATGGGACCTATATTCTCCTGCTGGCCGAAGATGCCGCTTCCGGCATCGGTAAGATCTGGATTCGATCGCTGGCCACTGGGCAATCGTGGTCGATTCCGGAATCCGAGGGCGCAGCGCGGCCTTTTTGGTCGCCTGACAGCCAGTCGGTGGGGTTCATTCGCGCGGGAAAACTCCAGCGAGCCGGAGTCAACAGTCGAAGCACGCCGCAGACAATCACGGCTATGGACACCAGAACCATGGGTGTCAGCTGGGGCGCCAGGGGGACAATCCTGTTTGCGCCGCGCGGCTCGGGACTCTATTCCGTCCCCGCATCCGGCGGGACACCAACCCGCGTGACGAACCTGAATTCGAGCGAGCAGGAAGTGGCTCACGAGTGGCCCCAGTTCCTGCCCGACGGAGATCATTTCCTTTATTTTGCGGAGAGCTCAAAGCCGAGCCGCCGGGGAACCTGGCTCGCTTCGCTTGAATCGAAAAAAGAAGAACGCGTGCTCGATGTCCCAGCTTTCTATGCGCCGCCTGGATACTTGATTTACATGCAGGATCGTCTGCTGAAGGCTCAGCCGTTCGACCTCGCGAACCCTATGGTCCATCGGGATGCGCTGGCCATCGGCGGATTCGAATTTTCCGGGGGACCGACGGAAGATCCGACTTTATCCAGCGCCGATCTATCCGTCACCTCCAATGGTTTGCTTGCCTACAGCAGCCGGAATTCAACGCCTCAGGTCAAATCCGTCGATCGGTCCGGACACGAGCTGGCCGCGATCGATATGTCGACACCGCTATATAGTCCGGTGCTCTCTCCGGACGGGAAGCAGCTTCTGGTTGCCAGCCGGGATTCAAACCGCGGAGTCTGGCTGGTGGATCTGCCTCGCGGCGTTGCTACACGCCTGATACCGGATGGCCGAAGATCCCTGTGGTCACCCGACGGATCACAGATTGTGTTTAATGCGGATCGGGGAGCGCATTCATTCTTTATCCGCCCCACAGCAGGCTCCCATGCCGACAGCTTGCTGCTGACCGAGCCTTACGCTATCTCTCTGAACGACTGGTCGCGGGACGGGCGCTACATTCTTTACACAACCTTCCTCACAAATGCGAAGAACGGGTTGTGGATTCTACCCATGTTCGGCGACCGAAAGCCCAAACCATATCTGCAGGCCGGATTCAACGAAATGCAGGGAGAGATATCGCCCGATGGTCACTGGGTCGCCTACGTTTCCGACGAATCGGGCAAGTGGGAAGTTTATCTCCAGTCTTTTCCCGAGCCCGGCACGGCGCGCATCCTTTCTATTGACGGTGGGGTGGAACCGCACTGGCGGAAGGACGGCAAGGAGCTGTTTTATCTGTCAGCCGATCGCAATATGACAGTGGTTCCGATTACGCTTGGTTCCATTCCGAAAATCGAACGCCCGCATGTGCTTTTCCGCGCTCCCGTGGTTTCTCCCGCTGGGGTCGTCAGCAATCAGTTCGCGGTGAGCGCGGACGGTCAACAGTTCGTTTTTGCGACCGCTGCCAAAAAAGGCGGGGAAGGCGACGAGGTCACTGTTCTGTCGTCCTGGACCAAGCTCCTCGGTCACTAAGACGGACCAGCGAGCCTATTTCACATCCCCGGATTTCGTATCAAGACCCAAAATAACTACCTTTAAATCAACATTTCAGAACTTTCAGTACCAGATCAAGCACCCACAACCAGACCCTCAGGACTTCAACCGCGCGACCCGCTTATTCTCGAACCGTTACTGGAAGCTAGCGGAGCCATTCTAGATTTCTACATCAGCAGAATTGGCTACCGCTCGCCGTGTTTCAGGAGAAGAAGTCTTGCAATCTGAAAAGTTCTACCGCTCTGTCAAGTGTAGTAGCACCGCATTCGTTGTTTGGGCAAGTCTCACTCTGGGCGCTCTCGGAGCGTATGCGGCCCCTGCCTCGGACCCCTCCGAGTATCAGCCGGTCATTAACACTTACTGCGTCAGTTGCCATAACGAAAAACTAAAGACTGCGGAGCTGATGCTCGACAAGGCGGACCTCAAGAACGTTCCGCAGGGGGCAGCCGTCTGGGAGAAAGTGATCCGCAAGCTGCGCGCCGGCACCATGCCGCCTTTGGGATTACCCCGCCCCGACGCCAAGGTGTACGATGCATTTGCTTCGTCCCTCGAAACATCGCTGGATCGGGCCGCTTTGGCGCATCCCAATCCCGGGCGCCCAGCGCTGCACAGGCTGAACCGGGCTGAATACCAGAATGCAATTCGCGACGTACTGGCGCTCGACATCGATGCTACCCAATTGCTACCCCCGGACGATTCCAGTCACGGGTTCGACAACGTCGCGGACACGCTGGGTATTTCCCCCTCACTTCTCGATCGATACATGTCAGCCGCGACGCAGGTCAGCCAGATAGCGGTCGGCGATCCGCAGATCAGTCCCAGCGTCGACATTATCGTGGATCGTGCCACGACCATGCAGACGGATCACGTGGAGGGCCTGCCGCTGGGCACGCGGGGCGGCCTGCTTGTCCAAAAAACCTTCCCGGTGGACGGTCAATATCAGATCAGGGCGAAGCTGCGCCGTTCGAACCTCGGCTTCATGCGCGGTATCTACAGTCCTGACGTTGTGGTCTTTACCGTGGACGGCCAGGAGGTTTTCCGCACCACGGTAGCCACTGACGACGACTATAAGGCGATGATCGCGGGCCCGGTATTTACAGACCAGATCGAAGCGCGGCTCAATACGCGCATTCCCATCAAAGCTGGCCCAAGGGTTATCGGTGTCACCTTCATTCAGAAGAGTGAAGCGCAGCGGCAAACGCTGCTGAAGCCGATGCTGGCTGCCGGCGATGCGGTTGATAGCGATGGGCCGGCCAAGATCGATTCCGTACAGATCAGCGGTCCATACGACGTTACCGGACGGGGTGACACTCCCAGCCGTCGGCGGATTTTCACCTGCCATCCATCCAGCGTTAAAGCCGAGGCCAGCGTTAAAGCCGGGGCCAGCGCTAAGGACGAAGAGGCCTGTGCCAAGACGATCCTATCCACGCTGGCCCGCAACGCCTGGCGTCGTCCAGTTGCAGACCCCGAGGTTCAACCTCTTCTTGATTTCTATCGGACGGGCCGTAAGAACAGCGACTTCGATGGCGGGATAGAGTTGGCGCTGCGCAGGCTGCTGGCCGACCCCGCCTTCATTTTCCGCGCTGAGCGCGATCCCGCAAAGGTTGCGGTCGGGGAAATATATCGAATCAGCGATCTGGAGCTGGCCTCGCGTTTGTCGTTCTTCCTTTGGAGTACGGTGCCGGACCGGCAGCTCATTGACGTTGCGAGCCAGGGCAAACTTCGGAATCCGGAAGTCCTCAATCAACAGGTCCGAAGGATGCTGGCGGATTCCAAATCGGACGCGTTTATTAACAACTTTTCCGGCCAGTGGCTGCAATTACGCAATCTAAAGCGAGTGTCTCCCGATCCGACCGAATATCTGGACTTCGACGACTCTCTCCGACAAGCCATGGAAACCGAGACGGAAATGCTGTTTGCCAGTGTTGTGCGCGGAGACCGGCCGGTGCTTGAACTTCTGACTGCGGACTACACATTTGTGAATGAGCGGCTGGCGCGGCATTACGGGATCCCCAACATTTACGGCAGCCAGTTTCGGCGCATTCCGGTGACGGACGAAGCCCGCAAGGGACTGCTCGGCCAGGCAAGCATCCTGACCGTGACGTCGTATCCCAATCGCACGTCGGTGGTGCTTCGCGGAAAGTGGATTCTGAGCAACGTCCTCGGCACGCCTCCGCCTCCTCCGCCTCCTAATGTCCCGCCGTTCCCGGAGAACAAACCGGGAGGCCCGGTGCGCACCACCAAGATGATCATGGAGGAGCATCGCGCCAACACCGCGTGCGCCAACTGCCACAAAATGTTCGATCCGATCGGCTTCGCCCTCGAGAATTTCGACGCCACGGGCGCATGGCGGGACAGAATTGGACCGACGGCAGTCGATTCCTCCAGCGTCCTTTCCGACGGTACGAAGGTCGATGGAGTGGTGGGTTTGCGCGCGGCATTGCTTCGCCATCCCGATGCGTTCGTCGGCACCGTACTCGAGAAACTGATGACTTACGCCATCGGCCGCGGAGTCGACTATTACGACATGCCGGCGATTCGCAAGATCGCCCGCGATTCGGCGCCCAGTAATTACTCATTCGCGTCGCTCATTTTGGGCGTTGTAGACAGCGTGCCCTTCCAGATGAGGGTAAAAGCCGAACCCGAGGCCGAGAAGAGTGCAATGGCCCGGCGTTGATGCCGGCCAAAAAAGTTCCCTGGAGCAGGCAGTCATAAGCAGTTCGGATTAAAGTTCAGGATTCAAAACGAAAAGGAAAGAGGAGATCGCCGCTATGTTTATCACAAAAAAATCGTTGGCCCGCCGGACGTTTCTGCGCGGTGCGGGTACTTTACTGGCATTGCCGCTGCTGGATGCCATGATTCCGGCGTCCACGGCGCTGGCGGCTACTCCGGCCAAGCCGGTTCGCCGCTTTGGGGCGGCGTATGTTCCGCACGGCGTCATTATGAACCAGTGGACGCCGGTCGGCAGCGGGACGGGGTTCGAGTTTAGCCCCATATTGAAATCCCTCGAACCGTTTCGCAACCATATCGTGGTTGTGAGCGGCCTGGTTGGCGCGCCCAGCCATGCCGATGGCGGCCACGCCATAGCGCCGTCCATCTTCCTGAGCGGGCACGAGCCGAAACATACGGAAGGCACAGATATCGAGGCCGCCCGGACGATCGATCAGACCATTGCGAAAGCAATTGGACAGGATACGCTCTTCCCCTCTATAGAAATCGCCACCGAGGACTTCAGTGCGACGGTAGGCGCCTGCGAAACCGGCTATAGCTGCGCGTATATGAATACGATCTCTTGGGCGACACCCACTACACCGCTGCCTATGGAAGTTAACCCGCGCGTTGTGTTCGAGCGGATGTTCGGCGGGAGCGGTACGGCCGCCCAGCGAGCCGCCCGCATGCAGGGCGACCACAGCATTCTCGACTCCGTGGTCGGCGACTTGTCCGGATTCCAGACTGGTCTCGGCGCCGGCGATCGCACCCGCATAAGCGAGTATACGGAAAATATTCGTGAAATCGAACGCCGTATCCAGAAGGCGGAGCAACAGTCCTCCGAGCATGTCAGCAACGTGGATGCGCCGATCGGTCCTCCCGAACGAAACGTCGATCACGTCGCTGTAATGTTCGATCTGATGGCGGCCGCGTTCGAGGCCGATATTACGCGGGTCTTCACGTTCATGATGGCGCGCGATGTCAGCTCGGTAGCGTTCCCGGAAATCGGCATCTCCGAAGGGCACCATGCGCTGTCGCATCGGCCCGATCTGGGCCGGCCGGGGGCCTTTGCCATGGTGAATACTTACCAGATGGAAATGTACAGCAAATTCCTGGCGAAGATGAACTCGACAAAAGACGGCGATGGCACGCTCCTCGATAACTCATTGCTGCTGTATGGAAGCGGAATGAGCAAGGGTGCCGCGCATAATCATCGTCCACTGCCGATGCTGGTTGCGGGCGGAGCGTCGGGCAACCTTAAGGGTGGCCGTCATCTAGTGCAGCCGGATCTCACGCCGATTGGCAATCTGCACATAGCGCTGGCTCAAAAGTGCGGAGTACAGGTGGAGAAGTTTGGCAATAGCGACGGAATGCTCGCGCTGTAGCTGGCCGGTGGCCATGCTCTGCCGGAACGCAAGAGGAATGAGATGAAGACTCTGACAAGTACAAATATTGGTGGATGGAGCGCAGCCCTGGGCTGCGCTCTCACTTTACTTTTCGCGTCTGGCTTGTCCGCCGCAACGCCGAGTGTCGTGGCGGATGTCGCTGGGGGCGCTCGCGTCGCCGACGCCGCGATGCACCAGGACATTGCCGCGGTTCGATCGCTGGTCACTACTCAACATGCGGACGTGAACTCCGCGCAAGCGGATGGCAGCACCGCGCTGCTGTGGGCGGCGCACAATGACGACCGCGAAATGGCGGCGTTTCTGATCGGCCACGGCGCCACAGTGGGCACGGCGAACCATTATGGAATTACGGCGCTTGCGCTCGCCGCCGGCGAGGGCAGTGCTCCGATGGTGGATCTGCTCCTCAAGGCGGGCGCCGACGCCAAGGCAGCCACGCCGGCGGGAGAAACCATGTTGATGATGGCGGCGCGTTCCGGCAATCCCGCAGTCGTAAAGGCATTGCTGGATCACGGCGCGGATGCCAATGCAAAAGAAAACTGGGAGCAGGAGACGGCGCTGATGTATGCTGCCGCGGAAAATCATCCGGAAGTGATACGGCTGCTGGTTGCGCATGACGCCGATGTCAACGCTCGTTCGAGGGCGACAGACGCGAAAGCGCCGCGCCCCAGGTGGCCGCAGAATTTCGGTCTCCACATAAATAACGCAGGTTTGACGCCTTTACTTTTTGCCGCAAGGCAAGGCGCAACGGAATCCGTGCGCGTACTGGTGGAAAATAATGCCAATCCGGATCTGGGCGATCCGGCTGGCATCACTCCCATGATCATGGCGATCATGAACGCTCAATACGATACCGCCGCCGCATTGCTCAAGTTGGGCGCAGACCCTAACGCCTCCGACAGCACGGGGCGAAGCCCGTTATTTTCGGCCGTCGATATGCACAAATTAGAGTGGCTGTTCAGCCGGCCCACGCCCAAACCAGCCGGAAAAATGGATAGCGCGGATATGGTGAAGCTTCTACTCGAAAGAGGGGCCAATCCCAATCAGCGGTTGCGAGCGCGTGCCACAAGTTTCCAGCACGATACGCCTACCAACGCCAACTTTATAGCGGGCGCCACGCCGTTCCTGAAGGCTGCCAGTGCTTCCGATGCGGCCATGATGCGGCTGCTGATCGAGCACGGGGCCGATCCGAACCTCGCGAACAACGACGGAACGACTCCCTTGATGGCTGCGGCAGGACTGAACTGGAGAGATATATCGAGTGTGGGCGCGCAGAGCGAAACCATTGAAGCGATTCAGGTGTGTCTCGAACACGGCGCCGATGTGAACGCCGTTAACCGAAACGGAGAGACCCCCATGCATGGCGCCGCTCAACGGGGCGCGGAGTCGGTTGTCACTTTCCTCGCCTCCAAAGGCGCTCGCCTCGATGCCAAAAACAAAGAGGGTCGCACGCCGATGGATGAGGCTCTCGGAGAAGCTGGCGAATTGGCGGACGGGGCAGCCAGACGTCCCGAACGCGTGGAGACGGTAGCAGTACTGCGGAAATTATTAGGTCAGGGTGGAGCGCAAGCTTCGGGAGGAGGACAATAATGTCGAAATATCAAACCATCGCGTTTCAAATAACTGCTATCGCCGCGTTGGCACTATGCGGAGCCTCTGTCGGCTCTTCGCAAAGCACACAGAAACTGACCGGTGATGATTACATCGAAATTCAGAATCTGTACGCCACTTACGCTCATGGGCTTGACGAGGGCAAAGGCGATATGTTGGCCGGAACCTTCACCGAAGACGGAGAGTTTACGGGCCAGAGCCAGCCGGGGCAGCCCCGCCGCCAGCCAATCAAAGGTAAAGAAGCTCTTGCGCGAATGGCCCGGGGAGGTGGGGGAAGTCGTCATTTCGTAGCGAATCTCAATGTCATCCCCACGCCGGGAGGCGCTAAAGTATCTTGCTATTTTATTCAGTACAACACCAAAGATACGCCGCCATCGATATTCCTGATGGCTCTCTATGACGACACGCTGGTGAAAACTGCTCAAGGGTGGAAGTTCAGCAAGCGGGTCGTTTACCGGGACGACGACGACCAGTCGCCGTTTAAGGCGAACCCGGCGCCGCCAGGCGGCGGAGGCCGAGGTCGTGGTGGCCGCGGCGGTGGTGGGGGCCAAGGTGGTGGTGATCAGGCTGCCCCAGCGCAAGGCGGCGGCCCGGCTGCCGCGCATTAAATACGAGTGTGGAAATGTTAAACAGACAAAGATTTCCTCGTCGAACGTTTCTGCAGGGAGTAGGCGTCGCAGCGGCTTCGCAGGCATTTGGTCAGACGGCTTTTAGCCAGACGCCCAATGGTGAGCCAAACTCCCAGCCGAATCCCTATACCAAAATCGTTACGGATTGGGCGCATCTTCCCGCCGGCATGAAGTGGTGGGGTCAGGTTGTGGGCCTCGACGTCGACAAGGACGGAAACATCTGGGCGTTCAACCGCTCGCACCCCCTTCAGGCTCAGGTAAACGTGGATACGCCGGGCCTGCTCAAGTTCAGTCCCGACGGGGCTCTTCTTGCCAGTTGGGGTAAAGGCATGTTTGCCTTGCCGCATAACATGTTCATCGACCGCCAGGGATTCATCTGGACGGCCGATGCCGAAGCCAAAGACGGGATAGGCGCGCAGATCCTGAAGTTCGATGCGAATGGTAAGGTGCTGCTGGAAATCGGCACTAAGGGCCTGCAGAAAGAAGGCGCCAACGGGGAGTCGTTTGCATCGCCCACGGGTGTCGTAGTCAATTCGAGCGGAGAGATTTTCGTCACGGACGGCCATCGCGGGCCGGGTGGGCATCGCATCCTCAAGTATGCGAAGGATGGAAAATTCATAAAAACCTGGGGAAAGATGGGCTCGGAGCCCGGCAATTTCCGCATTCCCCACGCGATCGCCATCGACTCGCAGGATCGTTTATTTGTCGTCGATCGCGGTAACCGGCGGGTTCAGGTGTTCGACTCGGACGGGAAGTTTATTGCGGAGTGGCCGCAATTTGGAATTTGCGAAACCATCTACGTCGCGAAAGGCGATGTCCTCTACGTTGCAGATGCCAACTCCACCGCAGCCACCAAGTCACCCTACAAGAAGGGCATCAGAGTCGCGAGTTCGAAGGACGGATCCGTCAAATATTTTGTTCCTGAGGAAGTCGCCGATGATCCGGATGGCGGCCCCACCAAGGGTCCGGTATCGCTTTGCGCCGATTCAAACGGAACCATCTACGCCACCGACATTGGCACCGCGGTGGGATACGACAAGATGATGAAAAAGTACGTCAAGGGCTGAAATCGGTATGAATCGAAAATCATTATTCAACGGTGCGGCCTGGCTTTTGTGGCCGGTCGTCTTCGTTACCTGTGCGAATGCACAAAACCTGAAAGCGTTTCCCGACGGCCCCGGCAAGCAGGTTGTCGAGCAGGTCTGTGTACAGTGCCATGAGCCGGCGTACCTTCTGCGGCAGCACCGCACGGAGGGCAATTGGAAAAGAACCGTGACTCGGATGACGCCGAAGGGCGCAGCAGCCCAGGACTACGACGTCGTTGCGGCGTATTTGTTCGCGAACTTCGGCAAGCCCGGACCGGATGTCGAGCCTGTAATCCAGGCACCCGAAGAACCCGCTGGGGGCCGAGGTGGCAGGGGCGGCCGGGGTGGCGGCGCGGCCGCGGGTGGCAGAGGCCCCGGCCGGGGCGTGGTGTCCTCTGGCCCGACCACCATAAATGATTTTCCGGATGGGCCAGGCAAGCAGTTCGTGCAGCAAATCTGTATGCAGTGCCATGAGATGGCCTTCCTGTTTCAGCAGCACAAAGGCGAGGAAGACTGGAAAAAAACCGTGGCTCGGATGTCGAAGAAGGGTCTCGGAGGTCCGGTCGAGAACTACGAAGCCGCGGGTGCCTACATGGCGAAAAACTTCGGCCGAGACCTGAGTGTCGATAAGGTAAATATCAATACCGCTACCGTGGATGAGGTTGTCGCGAAGTTGGGTCTTACCAAAGATGAGGCGACGGCATTGGTGGGCTATCGCGTTAAGAACGGCGATTTTCACGAGTGGGGCGATATGCTCGTGATCTACGGAGTCGACGGGCACAAAATCAAAGCCGTAAAGGACCGATTGTCTTATTAGCCACCCGATTTAGCCACTCGCTGTCCAGCAAGAGTTCCAGCCGCCCAACCTGCGGCGAAGTTGGGCGCGCGCCTGCGCGGATTCCGGGCGTCGAGATGAGATCTGCGCGGAAGCATGCGCTACAGGAGATACCAATCTATGAAATTAACTCGCACTGATCAGTTGACAGCCTTCTGTTTGGCTGCGGCCGTGTGCATGGTGGGCGCGCCCCCCGCATCCGCCCAGGACATCGTAGGCGCCTGGAACCAGCCCGGCGCCGGCGGAGCGGTCATCGCCCCTGGCAACGGCCCCGGCTTTGGCTTCGAAGAGGATGCGGAGGAGCGGGCGACTGGCCCTTATCTGGTCGATTATCTTGGGCTGCCGCTCAATGACGAGGGTCGCGCGCGCGCGCTCAGCTATGACGGCGCCCTGCTGGGCGTTCCGCAACATCAGTGTATGCCGCACCCCTCGACCTATTCTTTCTGGGGACCGATCAACCTTCGCATTGCGGAAGATCTGGACGACAACCTCAATGTTGTGGCCTATCACGTCGGAGGAACCTTCCGGCGCGCGGACCGGACGATTTACATGGATGGGCGTCCGCACCCTGACGAGTATGCGCCGCATACCTGGGCCGGGTTTACCACTGGCCAATGGCAAGGCAACACCCTCGTTACTACAACCACTCATATTAAATGGGCCTGGATCCGGCGCAATGGCTCGGCGACAAGCGACGAGGCCGTAGTGACGACGTTCTACACGCGGAACGAGAATACTCTCACGGTTGTCTGGATGGTCCACGATCCGCTCTATCTGACGGAGACTTACACGCATTCGACCGACTTCGTCCCAGCTCCTCAGGTTTCGACCGCGACCTTCGGCGCGCCGGGGGGCGGCGCGGCTGGCGGTACGTTCACCCAGTGTTTTGCCGCCGATGAGACCGTTCGCCCCGATCCCTATTTTGTGCCCAATTACCTGCCGTGGGCGAACCCCTTTGTGGATGAGCGCGCCGACAAGCTGCACATTCCGGCGGCGGCCACGTTGGGCGGCGCGGAGACCGCTGCCCCGGAGTACCAGGACAAGTTGAAAAGGACAAAGTGAGAATAGCGAAACAACGTTTCTTTGGCGCTGCGGCGCTGGTCGCGCTTGTTGCCGTTCCGATGATCGGGGTCCGTACGTTGTCGGCGCAGGCTCAGGGCGCACCGGCCGAGGGCGGCCAGGGTCGAGGGGGACGAGGCGGTCAGGGCCGCGGTGGCCAGGGTCGGGGTGGGGGCGACGCGAAGGCGCCGGTCGCCTCAGTCCGTGCGATCAAAGTAAAAGGCAACGTCTGGATGATTGTGGGCGCGGGTGCGAATATCGCGATGCAGGCGGGAAAGGAAGGCGTCGTGCTGGTCGATACCGGCGCGCCGGGCATGACCGATGCCGTGCTGGCCGCCATCCGTTCGGTGTCCGCCGGTCCCATCCGTTATGTCTTCAGCACCTCGGTTACCCTCGACCACATTGGCGGCAACGCGGTGATCGACGCGCTGCCGGGCGGCGATACCACGGGTAAGGGCCGCGGGGGGCCGCTTCCGAACAATATCGCGCACGCCAATTTACTGGACCGTATGAGCAGGCCCGGCCCCGACGGAAATTCGCCGTTTCCGACAGTTGGCTGGCCTTCCGACGGTTATCTGAGTACGCGTCGCAACGTGTATTTCAACGACGAGAATATCGACCTGATTCACGAGCCCAACGCGCATACCGACGGCGATACGATTGTTTATTTTCGCGCCTCGAATGTGTTGGTTTCCGGCGACATCTTTACCACAACCAACCTGCCGCTCATCGATCGGAAGCAGGGCGGCACTTCCAAAGGAATGCTCGACGCGCTGAACGCGATGCTCGATATCGCGCAGCCGGAGAACATGATGGAAGGCGGGACCTATATCATTCCCGGCCATGGACGGGTATGCGACCAGGCCGACCTGGTCGAATACCGCGACATGCTGCATGAAATCCGCGATCGCATGAAGGATCTCGTGACCGTCAAGCACCTCACGCTCGAACAGGTCAAAGCGCAACGGCCCCTGATCGGCTGGGAAGGGCGCTACAGCCGCCCCGATTGGACCACCGACATGCTGATTGAGACTCTATACCAGGAATATAAAGGGGACGGCAAGCCGTAGCGACATCGTATGCATCGTAAAAATAAACCAAACTGGCTTTTCCTGCTCGCGCTTCTGCCGTTGTCGCTGTTCGTTATTCCGGGCCTGGTTTCGGCTCAGAGACCGGCTCCTCCTGCCGCCCCGGCAATCTACCAGCGCTTCCAGCCGATCGATGTGACGGGTAATTGGGTTGCGGTGGTCAACAAAGATTGGCAATATCGCATGATTACTCCCCCCAAGGGAGACCTGGTCGGTCTGCCGCTGAATGCCGCCGGACAAAAAATCGCCAACGCCTGGGATCCCGCGAAGGAGACCGCCGCGGACGCATGTAAGTCGTATGCGGCGCCGGCGCTGCTCCGCGTTCCGGGACGGCTGAAGTTCGCCTGGCAGGATGGCGGTAACACGCTGCGAATGGACATGGACGCGGGACAGCAGACGCAATTGCTTCACTTTACGGGCGAAGAACCGAGGGTCGAGGCGGGATGGCAGGGATATTCCTCCGCGAAATGGATTTACGCCGGTGGCTTCGATCCGGCAGTGGCGCTGGCGGCAGCGACCGCTGCCGCTGCCGCTCCGGCTGATGGCCGTGGCGCGGAAGAAGGCGGTCGCGGGGCTGGTGGAGGTGGTCGCGGAGGCCGAGGCGGTCGCGGCGGGGGCCGGGGAACCCTTCAGGGTGGAGCACTCAAGATCGTCATCACGCATATCAAGCCTGGCTACCTGCGCAAGAACGGCGTTCCATTCAGCAAGGATGCCGTGGTGACAGAATACTTCAACGTGCATCACGACCCTTATGGGGCCGACTGGCTCGTGGTGACACTGATTGTGCACGATCCGGCTTATCTTGTAGCTGACTACATCACGAGCCCGTACTTTGAGCGCGAGCCGGACGATTCGAAATGGCGTCCGCGGCCCTGCGCCGCGTAGTAAGCGGCCAAGCACAAGAACAGCCCAGCCCACTGACATCACGCCGGCGCTTACCGGCGTCATCACCCGGATCCCGGTTTTCGGAACCGGCAACAATTGTCAGCAAGACGGACCTGAAGGACATATTACCTACGCGAACGACGTCTTGGTGAGGGTGTCACGCTACTCGGAAGCCGAAATTCCGGGAAAGCCGCACAACCTGACCAACATCCCGACATGCAGGCTTGCGTATTTCAGCTTCGCTGGGACACCATCAAACGCCGCGCAGATCGGCATCCGTGCCAGCCTCCTGCTGAAGCCGGCGAATCGAGACATCGCGGCTCACCCACGTCTTCCAGTGGGGCGCGACAGATCGCTCCTGAGTCCCTTGTGTCTTGATCCACTCCATGCCGTACGAGTCGGTCCGCCGTCTGGCTATCCCGAGCCGACGGTTCGTCCCGCGCGAGCAGACTTCCACGAGGCCTCTGGCCAGCGAAGTGCTGGTGCTCCTTCGTGTCATCCACGCTTGCCGAACCCTTGTCGTCCACCGTTGAAGAATCCATAACGCGCCTGGCGACCTTCGAACCCAGCACGTTTCCCGTCGTGAGTGTCTACCTGAATACCCAGCCCGATCAGCACGGACGGACGCCGGACATGGTCCCGTATCTTCAACGGGAATTCAAAGCTCTTGCGCGGACCTTCGTACAGAGTTCTCCGGAACTTCACAGTTTCGAGCGGGATGTGGATAGGATCCTTTCCTATGCAGCCGACAAGATAGACCCTGCCGCGCACGGAGTGGCCATTTTCGCCTGCTGGGGTGCGGCGAAATTCTTCGAGGCAATCCAGTTAACAACTCCCTTCGGCAACAACCACGTTTCGGCGGACAATCAGCCTCATCTGTATGGGCTGGCAGAGGTCGATGAGCAGTACCCTCGGTACGCGGCGGTACTTGCGGACACAAATACCGCGTGTATTTACGTGTTTGGACTGGGTCAGGTAATCGGTGCGGAGCAGGTCAAAGGCAAGAAAGTTCATCGGGTAAAGGTTGGTGGATGGTCACAGGCCCGCTACCAGCGACGAGCCGTGAATGCCCACCACGAGCATGCCAAAGAGGTGGTTGAACACCTCGCCCGCATTGTCCGCGAAGAGAAGATCATTCACATTATCCTCGCCGGAGACCAGGTAGTGATTCCGCTCCTTCAGGAGCAACTGCCGCCGGAAATGATTCCCATGGTTGAAATCATGAAACTCGACATTCATGCGCCTGACAAGGATGTGATGACCGCCACTCTCGCCACGCTTCAACGCCAGGAGGGCAGGAATGCGGCCGAAAAGGTAAGCCAGTTGTTGCAGCAGTATCGTGGCCGGCAATTGGCTGTGGTTGGCCCGCAGGAGACACTTGACGCCATGGTGAACGGTCAAGTGGAAGAATTGCTCATCAGCGGCGGGATGGAGGCGATTCAGGTACAACCGGAGGACGAGCGGAGTGTCCCTCAGCTGGAAACCTCGGACACAACAAAGGTCAATGAGGAGAGTAGCCCCGTCCGGCAAGCTCCCATGCCTGATTTGCTCGTGACGAGGGCCAGACAAACGGGCGCGACTGTGACGATTATCGAAGACTCCGCTTTGCTCGAATCGGTTGGCGGGGTGGGCGGGTTCCTGCGCTGGCGCGATTGACTTAACGTTTGCATTGGCCGGCAACGAGGCCTGCGTCGCGAGCGACTTTCGCCGTCGGCGCGCTCGCTCCCAATTCGGCGACAATGCGGTACACCGAGCGTGCAATCATCAGTTCTTCGTCTGTATGAATTACCCGAACAGTGACGCGGCTTCCAGTACTGGAAATCACGCCTGGGGTCACGGTGTTGCGCGCGTCACTCAGTTCAATACCGAGAAAGCCAAGGCCCTCGCAAATGCGGGCACGAACGACAGGCGCGTTTTCGCCGATGCCTCCTGCAAAAACGAGGGTGTCCATGCCGCCAAGCACGGCGGCGAACGACCCAATCCACTTCCTGGCCTGATAACAGAACAACTCAACAGCCTCCGCCGCTCTTGTATCGTGAGCTTCCAGAGCGAGCAGATCGCGCATGTCGGAACTGGTCTCTGAGATACCGAGCATGCCGGACTCGTGGCTGACCATTTCATAGAAACGCTCCGTGGTCATCTGCTCAGTGCGCGCAAGGTATGGCCCCACGCCGGGATCCAGATCGCCCGAGCGTGAGCTCATCACAAGGCCCGCGGTCGGAGTGAAGCTCATGCTGGTGTCTATGCTCTTGCCGTTGCGCACGGCTGCCATGCTTGCGCCGTTGCCGAGGTGTGCGAGGATCACACGGCCGGCGGTAGCCGCCCGGTCGCCGAGGCGTGCGAGTTCTTCCACCAGGAAGGCATAAGACAAACCATGAAAGCCATAGCGTTCGAGGCCCTTGGCTTCGTATCGGCGCGGAATGGGCAGCATCCTGGCCACACGCGGCATTGTGCGATGAAACGCCGTATCGAAACAGACTGCCTGGGGCAGTTTCGGGTGACGCTGGCGGAACGTCTCGATCAGTTCGATCTCGCTGGGCAGATGATCCGGATCGCATGGGCTGATGCGACGCAGTTCGTCGAGCAATTCCTGGGTGACCAGTTCAGGCCCGGTGTGTTGCATACCCTGGACGACGCGGTGCCCTACGGCACGGATCGAGGCGAACGCGCTCTGCTCTTCGAGCCAGTCAATCAAGAAGTTCGCCGCTGATTTGTGATCCGGGAGCACCAGGCTCGGGTGATCCCCCGGAGTGCCGGTCGGGCCACTGAAGGTCAGATTAGTCCCGCTGAGGCCGATTCGATCAATCGTTCCGAAAAGCCCTCGCTGAAGCGGTTCAGTCACCTCGTACAGAGCAAACCTGATGCTTGACGAGCCGCCGTTGATCGTCAGGATGTATGAAGCGGCAGCGTTCTTTTCCGTCATACCGCCTCGAGATTCGCAATCTTTGCCAGACGGCGGCGAAAACGTTCGGCGCTTCTGAATCGCACGGCCAGGAACGTCTGGACCAGGTCCCAGGCGAACGCGTAACCCTTCACGAGCCCGCCGAGCGCGATCATGTTCAGATCATCGTCTTCGACGCCCTGATGTGCCGAGAAAGTCTCATGAATCAGGCATGCTCGAACACCTGCAGCATCTTCAAACAGATGCTTCTTCAAGTCGTAACCTCCGTGATCGGAGGCGATACCAATGCGACTCAAACGCCCTCCCTCCGCTGTGCGCAGCGGGATCCGGACGCGCCGAAGATGTCACGCCCGCTATAGCTACGCGGCGACACCCGACCTCTCAAATACACCGGCAACGACGGCTTGCGCTTCTGCCTCAATTTGCAGTAGATGGTCCTTGCTATTGAAACTTTCGGCATAAATCTTGTAGATATCCTCCGTGCCGGAAGGGCGCGCCGCGAACCACCCGCTCTTAGCGATGATCTTGACACCGCCTATGGCCGTACCGTTTCCCGGCGCACTCGTCAGAACTGAGAGAATTTTCTCGCCGGCCAGATCGGTCACCCGAATATCTTTGTTAGTAATCCCTTCGAGATCTTTCTTCTCCTGGCTACTTGCCGGCGCAGAAATTCGGTCATAAAGCGGGTCGCCGAGTTCCTTCGTGAGTTCCCGGTAAATTTCGCCTGGATCCTTGCGCATTTTTGCGGTGATTTCCGCGGAGAGCAGCGCCGCGACGATTCCGTCCTTGTCTGTCGTCCAGACGGTGCCGTCACGGCGCAGAAAGGACGAGCCAGCACTCTCTTCACCCGCGAAGCCAAGATCCCCGGCCAGGAGACCTCCCACGAAGTACTTAAACCCTACCGGCACTTCGTAAAGTTTTCTGCCGAGCTTCGCCGCCACGCGATCGATCATACTGCTGCTGACAACGGTCTTTCCGACTGCAGCGCGCTCTCCCCAGCGGGGACGATTGGCAAACAAGTAATGGATGCAAACCGCCAGATAATGGTTGGGCGGCAGTAATCCGCTGCTCCTGGTCACAATTCCATGCCGATCGTGGTCCGTATCGCAGGCCATGCAGATATCGAATTGGTCTTTCATCGCGGTGAACGGCCGCATCGCATATGGCGAGGAAGGATCCATGCGAATTCTTCCGTCCCAGTCGAGGGTCATGAAACGGAAAGTCGGATCGACGGCGTCGTTGACCATCTTCAGATTCAGGCCGTATCGCTCGGCAATCGGTTCCCAGTAGTGCACGCCGGCCCCGCCCAGCGGATCGACTCCCAGGTGAATGCCCGAGTTGCGAATGGCATCCATATCGACTGCGTTTTCAAGGTCGTCGACATATGCAGTCAGGTAGTCATGCTTGTGTGTGGTGGAGGCGGATAGAGCCTTATCGACGGGCATACGTTTGACGTCATCGAGGTTCTTTGTAAGATACTCGTTGGCCACCGCTTCGATCCGTGAGGTAATGGCCTCTTCAGCCGGCCCCCCATGAGGCGGGTTGTATTTGAAACCGCCGCATTCAGGCGGGTTATGCGACGGGGTTATTACGATACCGTCTCCCAGGGCGCTTTTGCGGCCGCGGTTGTATCCCAGAATTGCATGAGAGACAACAGGGGTTGGTGTATAGTCGTCCTTTTCCGCGAGCATGACGTCAATGCTGTTGGCCGCCAGGACTTCAAGCGCACTCGCCAAGGCCGGCCTCGAAAGCGCGTGAGTATCGATCCCGAGAAAAAGCGGTCCATCGATTCCCTGCTGCCGGCGGTGCAGACAAATTGCCTGCGTGATGGCCAGGATATGCCATTCATTGAAGGATCGGTCGAAGGATGAGCCCCTGTGGCCCGACGTGCCAAACACGACGCGTTGCGCCTGAACTTGCGGATCCGGCCGGTCCTCATAATAAGCCGTAAGGAGTTTCGGAACGTCGACGAGATCGGAAGCATTGGCTAATTGCCCGGCTTTGAGATTAATCTTCATTGAGCGGTTTCCGGTATTCAGTGCTTCCCGGCAGGGCCGGTACTCAGGAGCACTTTGAGGGCATCGATGGCCTTCTGCGCGGCGGCGAGTTGAAGCCGCTCCTGATCGATCGCGATATTGGGTTGCGTAACCCCGTTAACCTGTGGCGCTCCGGCCAGTGGCGTTACCTGCGGAGAACCAAACAGGGCTGCCAGCGCCCCATCGAGCGTAGGCTCCATCACGACCTTATCTCCGGTCGCCACAATTACCCGCTTGAGCTGCGGAAAATTCGTGCCTTCGGCCTGGAGGTAGAGCGGAACCACGTAGAGGAACGAATTCTCGATGGGAATCACAACCAGCTTTCCGCGAATAACCCCGGATCCCTTCTGGTCCCACAGCGTCAGTTGTTCCGAGATCGTCGTGCTCTGGTCAATCATCGCCGAAATCTGGTTCGGCCCATAAGTCAGCTTGTCTTTCGGGAGCTCGTAGAAAAGCATCTTACCGTAATCGGGAAAGTCGGACCTCGCGGCCAGCCAGGAGATCATATTGTCCCTGTTTTGCGGCGTGAACGGACTCATGAGCAGGTACTCCAGCTGTTCGCTTCCGGGAAGTTTCATCAGGATGTAATAGGGTTCCATGGGACCCACTTTCCCGTTGAATTTTTCCATCGGAGGCACCCAGAGATCTTCGCGGTTGTAAAACACCTGAGGATCGGTCATATGAAAGGCTTGGTATTGGGCCGCCTGGATCGCGAAGAGATCCTGTGGGTAGCGCAGATGGGTTTTGAGATCGGCCGAAATTTGATTCAGGTCCTTAAACACCCCCGGAAAAGCGCGTCGGTAAACATTGAGGACGGGGTCTTGCGGATCCATGATGTAAAACGACACCGTGCCATCGTACATGTCGACAACTACCTTGACCGAGTTACGGATGTAATTCAGGCCGCTTTCAAAGTCGGCTGTGCGGGGATTCGAATAGGGAAACCGTTTTGAAGTGGTATATGCATCCTGTATCCAGTACAGTTTGCCCTGGCTCAGAACGGGATAGGGCGCCGCATCCAGCTTCAGGAACGGAGCCACCTGCGCGACTCTTTCCTGCACGTCACGCCAGATTTGAATTCGGCTCGCGGAGGTAAGAGATGAAGTAAGCAAAATATTGATGTCGGCCTGCGTCCAGGCAAACAGTAGCCGCTTGCCCAGGCCGTCGACCGGAATCCCGCCGCTACCGCTATAGCTGGAATAAACGTTTTGATTGCCCTGTGGATAGTCAAACTCTTTTACATCCGTTGCCACGATCCTCGGCCCGGTCATGCCTTCGCCATAGTAGATAGCGGGCTGCGTAACATTCAGGCCGACAGAAGACTGCGGTGGCACATTCTGGATCAGGTATTCCGGGAATCCTCCGCCTATGCTTTTGGACACGAAGTTCATAACGAGGCCAAAGCCATGCGTGAACTCCAGATTCTGGTTTACCCACGTTTGTGCCTGAGTCGGCAGCTCCGGTGAGAGTTCGCGCGTGGAGAGCATCACCTGGTGATATCCATCCGCCAGATGATACCGGTCTACATGCACGTTGTAGAACTTGTAATAAAGGCGTATCGCCTGAGTCTGCTGATATGTCTGAAGCAGGGGGCGTTCGTCCCAAAGCCGAATGTTCTGGATTGTGTCCTGATTCCTTGCCAGAATGGCGGGCGTCAGATCGGCCAATGCAGGATATGCTGTTTCCTGAATGCCGTCCAGCTTGTAGGCCTTTCGCGTGAATTCGATGTAGTTCTTCAAATAGGGAGTTTCAAGGCTCAGTTCGTTGGGCTGTACTAAGAACTTTTGAAAGAGCGCGGGAGTCAGCATGATGCCGATAATGTACAGAGCCACATAGGCGCCGGCTCCCACGGCTACGGCCTTCCAGCGCGGGCGGAAGACGTTGAACAGAAGGAGTATACAGGCTGCCGCGGACACGGCTATCATCGCCCAGAGCGCAACGAGCGTTACATGTCCGGCCGTATATCCGACTCCATATACAACGCCTGTGGTGGAGTAAAGCAGATCGAACCGATCGAGGTAATAGCCCCATCCAAGTGCGCCGGTCAGAATGAAAAGCAGTATCGACAGATGCTGAACGGCGCTGCTCGACGTCTCGATCGTGCGGCGCCCGGTGAGACGTATAAAGCCAAAGAACGCATAAAGGGACGCGACAGCCACAATGGCCAGTGCCGTCAGAATCACGAGACTGTTCTGCAGCAACTCATACCACGGCAGGCGAAACATATAAAAGCCGAGATCCACTCCAAAAACAGGGTCCGCGAGTCCGTAAACGCCCCCGTAGTGAAAGCGTAGCCAGGTATCCCACTGTGTGTACAGACCAGCTGCAAATATTGCGGCGACTACCGCGACGATCAGCGCCGAACTGCGCGCCGCGACATGGCGAAGGAGGAGGATGGCCTTCAATCTGATTTGAGCAGCCGGGTCTCCGGCCGGCGCCATCGTCGAATCGGTCCGGGCCATACCGTCTTTGGCAGCCTGCCGCACATTCAGCCACAGAAACAGAAACGCAAAAGCGAATGCCGTGCAGGTCAAACCCACTTTGACTGAAAACAGTGTCCAGAAAATGCCGGCATAGTCGAGCTGCCCCATCCATAACCACTTTTGAAGAAAGCCGGGAATCGCGACCAGGCCGACAAACAGGAGCGCGGCAACAGGGAAAAGCCACTTCATCGTCTTTCCGACCCATGCGGGCGGCTCGGCGCCGCCGACTTCCTTATCCGCAGGTCGAATCTCAATGGGTGGAATCACCAATGTCGGATTGGGCTTCGGTGTTTGAACGGTACCGTCGATCATTTTCTTTACCTCTTATTCCTTGTCTTGCTTGTTATTCCTTTTCAAGCAGTTTGCGAATCGTTTTGAGTTCACGCGCGCGTTTCGGGGTGGTTTTTGGATATGCCATTTTGAGGTCATCCAGTGAATCGAGGACGATCTGCGAGACAATCAGGCGAGCGTCGTCCTTATCGTCGGCCGGGACCGCGTACCACGGGGCATGATCGGTGCTGGTTGCGCGCAGGCACTCCTCATAAGCCGCCATGTAGCGCTTCCAGAATTTCCTCTCGTGAATGTCCGCGGCGCTGAATTTCCAGTTTTTTTCCGGCTCATCGATGCGTTCGAGAAACCGCTTTCTCTGCTCTTCCAGCGAAAGGTGCAGGAACACCTTGACGGTTCGCGTTCCGTTGCGATGGAGGTGTTCTTCCAGATCCACGATGGAGCGATACCGCTCTTCCCAGAAGTTCTTTCTGTCGCGCAATTCTTCCGGCAGTCCTTCGTTGCGAAGAATTTCCGGGTGCACACGAACCACCAGCACCTCCTCGTAATAGGAACGATTAAAAATGCCGATTCGCCCACGCTCCGGAAGCGCGCACGTCGTTCGCCAGAGAAAATCGTGATCCAGTTCATTGGCGCTCGGCTCTTTGAAACTGGAAACCTGGCAGCCCTGCGGATTGACTCCGGACATGACGTGCCGGATAGCCCCGTCTTTGCCGCCTGCGTCCATCCCCTGAAAAACGATCAGCAGCGCGTAGCGATTGGATGCGTAGTGAAGACGCTGCAGCTCACTCAGCCGTTCAACGTGCCTGGTCAGGAGTTCGTGATACTGTTTCTTCGACTTACAGATAGGCTTGCCGAGAGTCGGGCACGCAGAGAGCTTCAGCTTCTTTTCGGGCTTAACCCGGTAATCGTTGGAATTGATTTTCATCGTCTTCTCTTCGAAAGCGCTTCGAATCCGGAAACCACATCGAACAGCTCTTCATCGATCGACGCCTGCCGCGCGCGATGAAACTTCAGACTCAGATCTTCCAGAATGTCCTTAATATTTTTTTCGGCGCGCTGCATCGCAGCGAGACGGCTGGCATTCTCGCTGTTCAGCGATTCCGCGCACGCCTGAAACAGCAGCATGAACAGGTATCCGCGTATGAAACCCTTCAGCGCCGCCGCGGACCCTCCGATCACTTCCGGCCGGCTTTTGCCTGGCCAGGCGATATTTGCCACCCTGCTCTGCCACACGCTGTCGAGCGGCAGCAGCCGCCTGTGGACCGGCGCGTAAACGGCACCGGACTTTGGCATGTTATGGAACACGTGAACATTCACCACCTCGCCCTTCTCGCGAGCCGACTCGATCGCGATCAGAAGCCGGCCCACCAGGGGGGTGATGCCCTCAATTGAAACCGGAACCGGAAACAAGTCGACCGGCGCCATTCCCGCGTCCGTTAAAAGCGATCCGACACGTTCGCCCACCGCCCAGAGTTTCCGTATGCTTCCAGGATGCTTTCTGAGCGTCTCAGTGGCAAGGTCGACGACCACCTCGTTAAAACGGCCCACGAGGCCCTGGTCGGAACCGAAGACGACAGCGCCGATCGGCTGGCCGCTTCTGACTTTTTCAGCTGGACCAGCCTCGCGAAGACACACTGACAACCCGAGTTCGACCGTGCGATAGTAATCGTTCAGTGATGCGACGGCCTTTTCATATTGGCCAATGCTGGAAGCCGCCAGCGCCTTCATCGCGCGCACAACTCCCTGCAAATCCGCCGCGCCATCGATCCGGTGCTGCAAACTCTGAATGTCTCCGCTCACTTGGTTTTGCTCAATTAGGCGTGGCTTTCGGCGGCAGGAACGGAGCAAGCGTCCGCGTGGCTATTTCCAGTACCGCCTTGCGATCCGCATCGCTCAACTTATCGGCTGTGGCGAATCGCCCCGCGATTTCCGCCGGGATCTGCGCCGCGGCCTTCTGGAGCGCCCCCTCGGCCTCTTTCACCTTTTCGAGCGGCACCGAATCGAACAGCCCGGCAGTCAAAGCCAGCAGCACACAAATCTGTTCCACCATCGACCAGGGCTTCGACTCCGCCTGATTCAAACAGACCCGGATGCGTTGGCCGTGATCGATCGCCCTGCGTGTGGCGTCATCGAGGCGCGTGCCGAACTTAGCGAACGATTCCAGTTCCTCGAATTGCGAATATGCGAGCTTCAGCGACCCTGCCACGGCTCGATAGGCGGGCCGCTGGGCCGCTCCGCCCACCCGCGAAACCGACTTTCCCACATCGATCGCCGGCAACACTCCCAGTTCGAATAACGTCGGCGAAAGGTAAATCTGACCGTCGGTGATCGAGATCAGGTTCGTCGGGATGTAAGCCGAGATGTCCTGCGCGGTGGTTTCGATAATCGGCAACGCGGTCAGCGAGCCGCCGCCCCGTTCCTTACTGAGATGCGTCGCCCTTTCGAGCATCCGCGAGTGAATATAGAAAATGTCGCCAGGGAATGCTTCGCGTCCCGGCGGCCGGCGCAGGAGCAGCGAAAGCTCGCGGTAGGCGCGCGCGTGGTGCGTCAGATCGTCGTAAACGATCAACACATCGCGGCCCTTCTCCATGAAGTATTCCGCGATGCTCGTCGCCGCGTAAGGCGTTACATACAACAGACCCGGCGCCAGATTGCCCTCGGCCACAACCACGACCGTGTACTCCATCGCGCCCTGCTCCCGGAGATTGGCCACAACCTTCGCGACAGCCGACGCACGCTGCCCGACGGCGCAGTATACGCAGATCACATTCTGCCCCCGCTGGTTCAGAATCGTATCGATTGCGATGGCCGTCTTGCCGGTCTGCCGATCACCGACAATAAGCTCGCGCTGCCCGCGCGCGACCGGCACAAGGGCATCGACAGCCTTCAGACCGGTCTGCAGCGGTACGTCGACAGGAGCGCGATCCATGATCTCCGGCGCCGGCCGTTCGATCGGGAGACGGCGATCCGAAGCCACAGGCCCCTTTCCATCGAGCGGTTTGCCCAACGGATCGATCACTCGTCCCAGCAGACCGTCTCCCACCGCGACATCCATTACCCGCCCGGTGCGCTCCACTTCGTCGCCCGTGTGCAGATCTTCGAAGGGCCCCAAAAGGATGACGCCGATTTCATCCTCGTCTATATTGAACGCAATGCCTTGTATACCGCCGGGGAACCGCACCAGTTCTTCGTATTCCACACCAGGCAGGCCGGAGACCGTAGCTATACCGACCGCGACGTTCGTGACGATGCCCACTTCATGCGGAGTCAAACGCGGCTTAAAGTCTTCAAGAGCCTGACGCACGGCCCCGAAGGTACGGCTCACGGCATCCTGAGGAATATTCATTTGGCTGCCGGTTCGGCTTCAGCGGGCTTAGGCTCGTTCAGCAGCGCGCCCACTGCCCGGTCGAGCGATGTCAGATATTCCGCGATACTCCAGCCGATCTTTTGCCCGTCGGCCGTCAGTTCGATTCCGCAGATCCGATCCGGCGCCGCTTCGAACCGGACGCGAATTTCCGCGGAGAAAGTTTCGTTGAGCGCATTCTGAATGGTGGCTCTCTGATCCGCCGGCATCTCGAAGGCGCTCTGCACGACGGCCGGATCCTTCAAGCTCCGGAGAGCCGCGCCCATGGTTTCTTTCGCCTTGCCGTCCATTTCACCCAGACGGCGCGTGAACACTGCGCCGACGCGCTCCTCGAGACTGTCGGTGGCCAGGTCCGCAAGCGTCTTTCGCGCAATCGCAAAGACTTCATCGCTCGCGGTTCGCGTGATTTCTTTGCTCAGCCTCGCCTGATCGTTTTTCAATGCGGCCGCCTGGGTGGCGCGGAAACCATCCGCCTCTTTATGGGCTTCATCGAGCAGGCGATCGTGCTCCGTTTTCGCCTCGCCCGTTGCCTTGCTCAGCAAAGCTGCGTGTTGTTCGTCGAAGGCCTTATTCTTACCTGCGAAATCGTCACGCTGTTTTTGGGCTTCTTTCGTCTTCGCATCGGCGTCGGCGAGTTTGGCGGCAATTCCTTTCTCCCGTGCAGCGATAGCGTCGAGGATCGGCTTGTAGAGAAAATGCTTCAACACCCAAACCAGAACCAGAAAATTCAGCGCCTGCGCACCAACGGTGAACCAATCGATGAGCATCGCTCACTTTCCCCCAGCCTGTGCGATCGCGTTGGTCCAAAAGGGATTGGCGAAAATCAGAATCATCGAAACCACGAAGCAGTAAATCGCCAGCGATTCGATCATGGCCAGGCCTACGAACAGAGTCCGCGTGATGGTAGCCGATGCGTCGGGTTGTTGCGCCAGCGATGTCAGGGCCGTGGCAACGGCCCGTCCCTCGCCCAGCGCCGGGCACATCGCCCCCAGCCCGATCGTGAGACCGGAAGTTGCGATTGAAAAGATTGCCACGAGGGTCTTGTAGTCCATAAGTCTTCCTTTACGTTTTTTCCGGAGTCGGCTTCGGCTTGCGCGCCAGCGTTGCCGCCGCGATATAAACCGCTGCGAGAATGCTGAAGATATAGGCTTGAACCATACCCGTCAACAGCCCGAGCATCGTCATCATAATGGGGAAAAAAAACGGTGTAATTGTCAGGAGGATGCCCACGATCATCACGCCGCTCATCATGTTGCCGAACAAGCGAACGGCCAGCGCCAGCGTCCGGGAGAGTTCGCTGATGATATTGAACGGCAGCATAATGATGGTGGGCTTGGTATAGGTTTTCAGATAGCCGCCCAACCCCTGCTCTTCGATGCCGAACAGCGGCACCGCGACGAAGACGCACAGCGCCAGCGCGGCGGTAGTCGAGAGCGAACCCGTCGGCGGTTTGAAACCGGGAATCACCGTACACAATGCAGCGGTAGCAACGAACAGGAACAGTGTGCCAAGAAAGGAAATATACTTTTCCGGCTGTTGCAGGCCGACATCCTGAATCTGTTTCTCAATTGACGTGACCACAATCTCCAGCAGCCCTTGCCACCGCGAGATGGCGCCCTCGGTCGCAAGCCGGCGCGTCACCAACTTCGAGCCGACGCCCATGGCGATGATCATGGCCCAGGTGGTCGCGATGGTGCCATTGAGTTTCACAAAACCGTGCTGCCAGAGAATCTGCTGGTCCGAGGTGAGGTCCACTAGGCGCCTTCCTTCAGCCGTGTGAGCCGCACAACGAACAGGCGCGCGCTGAGAAATCCCGCCACGCAACCCGCTATACGCCGCCAGTCACCCTGCGCAACAAAATAGAATCCGACCAGTACGACCGCGGTCCTGACCAGAAAGCTGCCGGAAAACCAAAGCGCCGGCTGGGGGGAAGACAACGTTTTCCGGACGGTCCACCAAAGCCCGCCGAAAAACAGTACGCCCAGCAGCATGCCTGCCAGGGCCGCCGAAAGTATGCCCGTAGTTTCACTCATCGTGCATTGCCTTATCCTGTTGGTTGACCCAATACCAGGCGTTCGCGCAGCCGATAAACAGTCCCGCGAACAACAGCGCGAGCGTCCAGGAAAAGGCTCCGACTCCAGGATGATGTCGCCGGTCAAGCCAGAGACCGAGCATGATGCCACCCAGCGTCGGCACTGCTACCGACCAGCCGATAAGTCCGGACATGCCGAGGCCGAACCATGCGCCCTGTTGTCCTTCGCGCTGGACGCGGAGCTTGCGCGCTTCCTCCGAGGCAACCTTCCGCGCGAATAGCGGTTCCTGTTCAGCGCCCATGCTGAAACTCCTCGAGGCGCCCGACGAAACCGCTTTCCATCTTCGCGACCATGTCGCGCACCGCGCGTTCTTCCCGATCCAGCGTCAGAAATTTCTTTTTGATTTCGTCGTGCAGCTGGCCGAGGTTGGTCCCGCCGATGGCGTGGCGAACGGAAACCAGCACATCCGCGCCGGTTTTTACCAATACGCCCTCATCCACCGCCAGATAAACTGTGCCACGCTCCCCCGTGTAAGTAAGGATGCCGGGCGCGAGCGCCGCCACACAATCGAGCCGGTGTTCCAGCAAACCGAACGATCCCTCGCCGGTTTCAGCGACAATGTCCGACACGCCAGTCTCATCCGCGAAAATTTCGGTAGGAATCAGGATCTTAAGATGCATGGGCGGCCGCCGGTTCCGGCTGGGCTTTTGGCGCCACTTTTGCTTGCGCCGGCTTAGCGCTTTCTTCACCGTTCGCCGGGGTATCCGGCTTTTTCGCCTCGCCAATGGCGCCGATCATGTACAAAGCACTCTCCGGATAGTCCTTGAATTCGTCGCGCAGAATGCGTTCGCAACCATCGAGGGAATCTTTCAGGCTTACCGCTTGCCCCTTGATACCGCTGAACTTTTCTGTGGTAAAAAACGGCTGCGTGAGAAATCGTTCCAGCCGCCGCGCGCGCCCGACTACCTTGCGGTCTTCAGGCGAAAGCTGCTCCATGCCCAGCATCGCCACGATGTCCTTGAGGTCCTCATACTGCGCCAGCGTCTTGCGGATTTCCTGCGCCAGTTCGTAATGCTTTTCGCCCACAATACCGGGCGTTGCCATCTTCGAACTGGACTGGAGCAGATCGATCGCGGGATAAAGGCCTTCGCTGGCGCGCTTGCGCGAGAGCACGATGGAGGCTGAGAGATGCGAAAACACATGCACCGCCGCAGGGTCCGTCAGATCGTCCGCAGGCACATATACAGCCTGGATGGAGGTGATCGCTCCGGCATGGGTGTTGGCGATGCGCTCTTCGATCCCCGATAGTTCCGTCGCCATGGTGGGTTGATAGCCAAGCCGCGAAGGCATCTGTCCCATCAGGCCCGACACTTCCATGCCCGCCTGGATGAAGCGGAAAATGTTGTCGATCAGCAGAAGAACTTCTCTGTGCTCGTCGTCGCGGAAATACTCGGCCATCGTCAGTGCCGCGGCCCCCACACGGAAGCGGTTGCCCGGGGGTTCGTTCATCTGGCCATAGAGCATCACCATGTCCTTCAGCACGCCGGCTTCCTTCATTCCGCTGTAAAGCTCTTCGCCCTCGCGGCATCGCTCGCCGATGCCGCAGAAGATGCTCACTCCCTTCTGATGCCCGAGCATGTTGTGGATCATCTCCGTCAGGAGCACCGTTTTGCCGACACCGGCGCCGCCGAACAAGCCACCTTTGCCGCCTCGCTCCAGCGGCACCAGCACATCGATGGCCTTGATGCCTGTTTCGAAGAGCTCGGATTTAGTGGAGCGATCTTCGAGCGGAGGTGGATCGCGGTGAATGTCCCGCCACTTTACGTCCGCCGGTTCCGGCCCGCGGTCGATGGCATGCCCAAACACATTGAACATGCGGGAAACGATACCTTTACCCACCGGCACCCGCAGGGCCTGGCCCGTATCGTCCACGCTCATTCCCCGCGCCAGCCCCTGCGTGGGCGTCAGAGCAATTCCGCGAACCCGCCGCGCATTCAGTTGCTCCAGCACCTCGATGACGATCTCCCTCTTCGCTCCGGTGCGCAGAACCCTGTAGATCGGCGGCAACGTCCGCTCGAATTGAACGTCGACGACTCCGCCACGCACCGAAACAACTGAACCTTCATTGCCCATCTGGGTTGCCCAACTGGCCTTTGGCCGACTATCTTTCGACTGCGTTTGCAGGGGCGTGCTGCGGCCTTCCGCTGGGCAACAGCGCGAGGTCGTCGCTGAGCACGTAAATAATCGCGGCCGAAAGCATCAGAAACAGGCCGACCCAGAAAACCCAGTCGTGATGCGCGCGTTTCCAGTAAGGAATCGGATTGTGACGGACTTTGTCATGAAGCTCGTGGTTAGCGCTTTGAGTTTCCGGTCCTTCGTTCCCGGGCTGACCGTAATTGCTTTCACTCATTGTTTGGCGCTCATACCGGAACTTCCTGTTTGATCATTTCGATTCCCGGCGTGCCGGCGACGGAGTTCTTTGTGCACGACACTGGCCACTTCCAGTTCCGGATCTCCGGCAAGTCCTCGCCGTGCTGGTCGATGTAGTGCTTGTGTTCGATCAGCTTGTCCTGCATCTTTTGCTTCAAATAGGAGCCCCTGGAACCTAAATGTGGCATACGATCGACTACGTCCTGCACGAGGTGAAAGCGATCCAGATCGTTTTGTACCCGCATATCGAAGGCGGTCGTAATAGTTCCCTCTTCCTTGTAGCCGCGAACGTGCAGATTGCGATTCGTCCGGCGGTAAGTCAGGCGATGGACCAGCCACGGATATCCGTGAAAGCCAAACACAATGTGTTTGTCTTTCGTGAACAGCGAATCGTAGTCGTTTTCGCTCAGTCCATGCGGATGTTCGCTGGCCGATTGCAGCTTCATCAGATCCACGACGTTGATCACCCGGATCTTCAAATCGGGCAGATACTCGCGCAGGAGGGAAACGGCAGCCAGGATCTCCAGCGTCGGCGTATCTCCGCAGCAGGCCATCACCACGTCCGGTTCGGCTGCGTCCTGGTCGTTGCTGGCCCACTGCCAGATGCCGATTCCTTCGGTGCAATGGGTGACTGCGGCGTCCATTGTTAACCACTGCGGCAGGGCGTGTTTACCCGCAACGACCACGTTGACGTAATTCCGGCTGCGCAGGCAGTGGTCGAAGACCGACAACAGGCAATTGGCATCGGGCGGCAGATAGACGCGTACAATATCGGCCTTCTTGTTGATGACGTGATCCAGAAATCCGGGATCCTGATGCGTGAAGCCGTTGTGATCCTGCTGCCACACGTGCGAAGCCAGCAGGTAATTTAAAGACGAAATTTTGCGCCGCCAGGGCAGTTCCAGACATACCTTCAGCCACTTGGCATGCTGACTGAACATCGAGTCGACGATGCGAATGAAAGCCTCATAACTATTGAACAGCCCGTGTCTGCCAGTCAGCAGATATCCTTCCAGCCAGCCCTCGCACTGATGCTCACTGAGCATTGAATCCAGCACGCGTCCGGCTGGCGCGAGGAACTCATCATTCGTTTGCTTCCGCGCGTCCCACTGACGATTGGTAACTTCAAAAACCGCGCCAAGAAGGTTCGAAAGGGTCTCATCGGGGCCGAAGACGCGGAAGTTACGCTGATCCTGATTTAGCCTGGCCACGTCGCGCAGGAACTGACCCAGCACGAGCGTGTCCTGGCCATCAACGGCGCCTGGCGCGGGCACATGAACCGCGTGGTCGTGAAAGTCGGGCATACACAGATCGCGCAGCAGAATGCCGCCATTGGCGTGCGGATTCATACCCATTCGACGGTCGCCCTTTGGGGCCAGTTCGGCCAGTTCCGGGTTGAGCCGCCCATTTTCATCGAACAACTCTTCGGCCTTGTAGCTCTTCATCCAGCTTTCGAGAAGAGCAACGTGATCCGGGTGCTCGGAATCGACCAGAAGCGGCACCTGGTGCGCCCGGAAGGTGCCCTCAATCTGCAGGCCATCGACTACCTTCGGTCCGGTCCAGCCCTTGGGCGATCTGAGAACGATCATGGGCCAGCGCGGCCGAGTGGTGTCGTTCCTGGCGGTGTCATTATCGCTGCGCGCATTCTTCTGGATTTGCCGAATCTCTTCGATGGCCCTCTCCATGGTGCCGGCCATGAGTTGGTGCATGGTCTCCGGATCGTCGCCTTCGACAAAGTGAGGCGCCCAGCCGCAGCCTCGCAGAAATTGTTCCAACTCGTCAGGCTCGATCCGCGCCAGGATGGTCGGGTTGCTGATCTTGTACCCATTGAGGTGCAGGATCGGCAGCACGGCGCCGTCGGTTACAGGGTCGAGTAACTTATTCGACTGCCATGAGGTCGCAAGAGGCCCCGTTTCCGATTCGCCGTCCCCGACGACGCAGGCCACGATCAGATCGGGATTGTCGAACGCAGCTCCGAAAGCATGGCTGAGCGAGTACCCCAGCTCTCCGCCCTCGTGAATCGACCCGGGGGTTGTTGGGGCCACATGACTGGAAATGCCTCCGGGAAACGAGAATTGCTTGAACAGCTTTTTCAGCCCGGCTTCGTCCTGGGTGACGTTCGGATAGATGTCGGTCCAGCTGCCTTCGAGGTAAACGTTGCCCACAATCGCAGGACCGCCGTGACCGGGACCGGCGATATAGAACATGTCCAGATCGTACTTTTTGATCACACGGTTCAGGTGCACATAAATGAAGTTCTGGCCCGGCGTAGTGCCCCAATGCCCCACCACCAGCGGCTTCACATGAGACAGCTTCAAGGGCTCTTTCAGCAGCGGATTGTCGTAGAGGTAAATTTGCCCGACCGAAAGATAGTTGGCGGCTCGCCAATAGGCATTTATCTTCCGCAGTAGTTCGCGTGACAAAGGAACATTTGTGTGGTCCGTGGCGGCGGTTCCTGCGTTTGAAGCTCCGACCGATGCTTCGGTCGGCACTTCAAGGGGATTTTCGATCATTGCGTCTGGCCTCCGGAACATTACTCAAAGCACGCACAGGGCCGCCTTCAGGATGCGGCTTCAACGTAGCGGAAAAAATATCGAATTCACGTCAAATACGGATAATGGACGCTCTGCCCGCATTGCCCTGCCTCGCTCCGGCAGTATGGGAAACACGCCAAATTTCTGACCGTATTTGGTCGTTCAGCGAACCCAGGGTCGTCCTTTCGCGGGATGCGTCATCCCCTGCGGCAAAACACTTATGTTTTTGGCCATCGAGTTGCAAGATCAATGACACCGAGATAGCCAAATGGCAGCCTACGCCCCGACCTTACGTCCGTTGAAGGATGATAGCCTCGCATTCGGCCATGCGGAAAAACCCGGAATATTGGTGGTGAACGATGGCAGGCCGGTGCGCGGAATCATCAGCGTCGCGCTGGAATCTGCCGGCTATCGACTCTCTCTCGTTTCCGCCGGTGAAGATGCGCTACTGAAATATCAGCAGACTCGGACCGAGCTGATCGTGCTCAATCTGTCTTTGCCGGACACGAACGGTGCGGATCTTGTTCGGCGGCTGCGGAAGTGGACATCTGCGCCTATTGTTGTGATCTCGGTGCGGGATCAGGAATCGGAACTGATCGGCTGCCTCGACGCGGGTGCCGACGACTATCTCACGCAACCGGTTTCCTCGGGACAGGTGGTGGCCAGAGTTCGGGCTGTTTTACGGCGTACCTTCGAAGACAGGCCGTGCGAAGCCTTCATAGCTGGGCACCTGAGAGTCGAGTTCGACCGGCGAGAGGTGTTCGTCGGCAGCGAACACATCAGACTCACAGCTACCGAATACCATCTTCTGAATGTTCTGGTCCGTCACGCCGGACGGGTGAGGACCCACCATCAACTCATTCACGAGGTCTGGGGCAGCACCCAATATCAGGACGCCGTCCACCTCTTGCGTGTCACGGTAAGCAATTTGCGCCGGAAACTGGCAAGTGATTCCGGACATGATCTTCCAATCGTTACGGAGCCCGGCGTAGGGTACCGTCTTCAATCTGATTCCTGTTACCCTTCTTCCGCCTCTTTCGCGCAGGCGAGATGAAGCACAAACCTCCCATTACCTGCCTTTTCGTCGATGTCGGTGGTGTCCTGCTCACCAACGGATGGGATCACCACGCCCGCCGGCGAGCCGTGGCGAAGTTCAAGCTGGATTGGGCCGAGATGGAAGAGCGGCATCGCCTCGTCTTTGAAATCCATGAAGAGGGAAAGCTCAGTTTCGAAGAATACTTAAGCCTTGTCGTTTTTTATGAGAAGCGGCCATTCACGCGGGCACAGTTTCGACGCTTTATGTGCGAGCAATCGAAACCATTCCCGGACATGCTTGCAATGATGGTTCGACTGAAGGCGCAGGGCTTGAAGATTGCCGTGGTCAGCAATGAGTCGCTTGAACTTAACGCGTATCGAATTCGCACGTTCGAACTGGCGAAGTTCGTGGATTCGTTTATTTCCTCCTGCTTCGTCCATCTCCGCAAGCCGGACGCGAACATCTTCCGGCTTGCGCTGGACATCACTCAGACAGCCGCGCAGCAGGTTTTATACATCGAAAACACGCCCATGTTCGTCCAGATCGCGGAAGGCCTTGGGATCGGAAGCATTCTTCACACGGACTGCGAATCCACGGGCGCGCAGCTGGTTTCGCTCGGGCTGAGAGAAAGAGATCGCAAATGAATACTTCAGGAACTTATAAATACCGCGAGAACGCTGGTCGCCAACGACCAGGGTCTGCTGGCAATGGATGAGAACAATCCAACCTGCGACAAACGATTTGCGAAGCAGGGAATTCCGCAGACCGAAGAGGCGAGGCGCGCCTACCGGGAGTTAATCATTACTACGCCGTGTCTCAGCGAGTGCATCAGCGGAACAATCCTTTACGACGAGACCGTTCGCCAGCGCAAGAAAGAAGGCACACTATTTATCAAAGCCATCATCGACGCCGGAATCAATCCCGGTATCAGGATCGACACGGGCGGGACGCGGTCAAAGCAGCCTGACTGCGGCCCGCGAGATTGCGCTGAATTGGGCGGACGGCTGACACTGCGTTCAGGCGTGAGTGCCCGCGGCACTCGTTTTCGGCTGCGCCAGCTTCGCCGTTATTTTCAGAAGACCATTCTCCAGCGTGGCATGGACGCTATCGGTGTCAATCGAATCGGGAAGATTGATGCGTTGAAATATCCTTTTGGCGCCGATAGCCGCTAAGTGATTTTTCGAATGTCTGTGCTTTGGTTCGGCGCTCACAATCAAGGCGTCCGGCATAGCGACGACCTTCAATGGCTCTTCGTGGTGACCCTGTATTGTTACGTGAAGAAAGATCGATCCGTCCCGCTCGCCAATTTTCGACTGTGGAATCTGCAGCAGTTCTTCCTCGGCTCGAATCCAGTTTTCCAAATCGTTTCCACGCGCTTCGCCGCTTTTCTCAAACAGTTCAAATGCTCGTTCGCGAATCCGGCTGTTGATGGTGTTCGCTTCGTTGGCAAGTTCGCTCATCTCACGGGCAGTCTCAGGTCTCTCGATAATGACGTTGGACATAGTATTTCCCGCTCCTTGCTGCAACGGCAGTGCATGTTGCGAGCCATTCGCTAAGTCAGCGAGCCAATGAAACGCTCAGAATCAGCGATCGCCGTTTTCTCGGGGCTCAAAGACTTCCCGACTCTGGAACTCGCCGGGGCTTTCGCATTTCAGAGCCATGATTCAGCTTCGCCAAAGTAACGCAGAAGACGCGCTGTCGAGTCAGCCTGGAAAGTGCCGGTGCCCTCCGGATCCCAATCTACCCGGGCGAATCGGCATTGAACGCGTGAGCGACGGCCTTCCAGCTTCCGTCGGCCTGCTTGGTGTAGACCGTCAGATACTTCCCGTTGACTGTCATTGGTTTCTTGTTCATGGGGTTGGTCCGAGTCATGATGTAGGTGCCTTGCGAATAGGCCATATCTCCACCCCTGGACGCCATCGCCCGCGTGGCCTGCAGCTTCAGCGAAAAATCCGGGTCGGCAAAATAGGTCGCAATCGCGCCTTCGATGGCGGCTTTACCATTTAGCATCTTGTCCCCGGGGAATAGCCCGGAGGCGTCTTCCGCAAAGAAGGCGGCCCACTTTTCGACGTCCTTGTTGGCAGCGGCTTGATGCGATGCTGTCTCGACTTCGCTGATTATCTCCAGGTCGGCGGCGCGCGTGTCGGGTGGTGGAGCGGGGGCCTTCGAGCAGCCGGCCGTTAACACGGCCAGTACCAGACCTGCAATCAGCGACGCGTCACGGACCATGTTCGTTCTCCTCGGGAGCCAAACCCAAACCAGCATGGTCGAAATAGTCCAACGCTCCCCGGCGAGCCACTACCAACGTTCTAAACCTCGCCCCAGCGTGAAATCTAGCGCAAAATGCATCAAAACGCCGTCAAAAATGGAAACGTTGAAGACAATGCTTCCGCCGTTGCCGGCACGTTTGATCTTGTTTTGACGGCGTTTTGATATTTCTCGCCGCATACTGAGCTTGAGTTCCAATGGAGGTTTCATGCCGAAGACTGTAGTTGGATTGTTTGAGAATGCCCTGATAGTGGATGACGCCGTTCGCGAAATCGAAGCCCTTGGTTTCCCGCGGCAGGAAGTTCGAACCATGAAGGAGCCGGCGAACTTCGACGTCCCGGGCGTGATGAGCTTCCCCCGGCTCGATTTCGAAGTTGACCTGAGCCGCGAACTAACGAGGATCGGCGCGACCGTACCCGAGGCGCGAGCGTACGTCGAAGGACTGCGGCGCGGAGGGGCGCTGGCTTTCGCCACGGGTTCGGACGAGAAGGTGGAAACCGCCGGAAATATTATGAACCGGCTGGGAGCAGTGGAAGTCGCGGATCTTAGCGGTCCCGAGCCGCAACTGCACGGCGTGACTCACCAAAACATGACACCAAGGCACGATGGCTCGGTCATGGCCGGACGCGTCCGGCAGTCGGGCGGCGGCGCCTGTTTTTTTGTTTGGTAACCCCTGTAACTCATGAGCCGGCAAGCTCGGACAAACCGGTCGCCCGATATTCACAGGGCGGCCGGAATCGATGGGTTCGATTCCCTGGCGGAGCTCGCTTTGAATTTGCGATGGTCCTGGAACCACGCTACCGACGAAGTTTGGCGCCTGCTGGATCCCAAACTGTGGGAGATCACAAATAACCCCTGGGTAGTCCTGCAGACCGCATCTCGGGACAAGATCGAGGAAGTACTGGGAGACCCCGCTTTTCGAAATAAAGTCGATGGGTTGATCAATGCCAGCCGGCAAGCGTCGGAGGCGCCCGCCTGGTTCCAGAAGAACCACGCTAATACTTCCCTGACCGGCGTCGCCTATTTCAGCATGGAGTTTATGTTGAGCGAAGCCCTGCCTATCTACTCTGGCGGACTCGGAAATGTAGCGGGCGATCAGATGAAGGCGGCCAGCGATCTTGGTGTTCCGGTGGTCGGCATCGGGCTCCTTTATCAGCAGGGCTATTTCCGCCAGGAAATCGATAAGAATGGCGCACAACAGGCGCTTTATCCGTATAACGATCCCGGCCAGCTGCCGATCACGCCATTACGAAATCCGAACGGGGAATGGTTACGTCTGGAAATTGCGCTGCCGGGATACTCGGTTTGGCTGCGTACCTGGCAAGTGCAGGTCGGCAGAGTGAAGCTCTACCTTCTGGACAGTAACGACGCGGCGAATTTTCCCATTCACCGGGGGATCACGAGCGAGCTTTATGGAGGCGGTCCCGAACTGCGTCTCAAGCAGGAAATCCTGCTTGGGATTGGCGGATGGCGCTTGCTTCGCGCTCTCGGGATCGAACCGGAAGTGTGTCACCTGAATGAAGGTCACGCGGCATTTGCCGTTCTCGAACGCGCCCGCGAGTTCATGGAAGAAACGGGACAGCCCTTTAATGTGGCACTGGCTGCCACGCGCCCCGGGAATCTTTTTACTACCCACACGGCGGTGGCGGCCGGCTTTGACCGTTTCGCTCCGGACCTCGTCAAACAATACGCCGGTCGATACGCCCAGGAGAAGCTCGGCATTTCGCTCCAGGAATTACTTGCCCTTGGCCGCCAGAATCCGGATGACGCTTCAGAGCCTTTCAACATGGCTTACCTGGCAATTCGCGGGAGCGGGGCAGTCAGTGGCGTAAGCAGGCTGCACGGCAAAGTGAGCCGTCACATCTTTCAACCCCTCTTTCCGGAATGGCCGGAAGAAGAAGTCCCTGTTGGATATGTAACGAACGGCGTTCACGTGCCCACCTGGGATTCGGCCCCGGCCGACAGTCTCTGGACCGAGGCCTGTGGCAAAGACCGCTGGCTTGGCCCCGTGGACCATCTGGAGCAGGACATTCGCGGTGTCTCCGGCGCAAAGCTCTGGGAATTCCGAACCGCCGCCAGTAAGTCTCTTGTCGAATACGCTCGCGAACGATTATCCCGCCAGCTAGCCGGCTCGGGCGCGCCCTCCGAGGACGTCGAAAGCGCCAGACATCTTTTCGATCCCGACATCCTGACTCTGGGCTTCGCACGGCGATTCGCCACTTATAAGAGACCGGACTTGTTACTGCGCGATCCGGAGCGCCTGCTTCGGATATTGAGCAATTCCCAGCGTCCCGTCCAGCTCATCATTGCCGGAAAGGCGCACCCGGCGGACCAGGCGGGGCAGGACCTGATCCAGAAGTGGGTGCGCTTCATCCGGCAACCCGAGGTTCGTCCCCATGCGATCTTTCTCAGTGACTATGACATGCTTTTGACCGAACATCTGGTACAGGGTGTGGATGTCTGGATCAACACGCCGCGTCGTCCCTGGGAGGCTTGCGGAACCAGTGGCATGAAGGTGCTTGTCAACGGCGGCATCAATCTGTCGGAACTGGATGGGTGGTGGGCGGAAGCATATGCGCCGGAAGTCGGCTGGGCGCTGGGAGACGGCCAGGAACATGGCGAAGACCCGGCCTGGGACGCCGCCGAAGCAGAAGCTTTGTATTGCCTGCTCGAACGCGAAGTGATTCCGGAGTTTTATACCCGTGACGCGGATGGCGTTCCTGTCGCCTGGGTGACGCGGATGCGTGAGAGCATGGCGCGGCTGACGCCGCGTTTTTCCGCGAACCGCGCGGTCTGCGAGTATGCGGAGAAACACTATATCCCGGCCGCGGCGGCTTACCGGACGCGTGCCGCCGATAAAGGCGCGGCAGGTAAACAAGTGGTCGATTGGCAGCAAGTACTGCAACAGCGGTGGTCTGCGGTAAGGCTTGGTAAAGTCACCATCAAAACCGATCCGGAACATCACGCCTTTGAGGTTCAGTTCTTTCCCGGCGAGTTGGACCCGAATTCCATCCGAGTCGAGCTTTACGCCGACGGAAACAACCGGGACACCCCGTTCCTGCAGGAGATGAAGCGCGGGCGCCCGATCGAAGGGACTGGCTATGCTTACTGCGCCCAGGCGCCGGCAGCGCGCGCGTCCGGCGATTACACCGTGCGTGTCGTACCGTATTTCAGCGGTGTAGCTATCCCACTTGAGGCCTCGCAAATCCTGTGGCAGCGCCGATGAAAAGGACGCCGACAAAGGCGACGAATGCGCCCGAACGTCCGCTGCGCGATTACCTGAAAGAAGTTTCCGACCGCACCGGAATAGGGGCGATACCGCAGGGATTTCACTGGCATCTGGCGGTCGATACCTCAGGCTCTGCGCCGCAGGATTTGTTCAACGCGGGAGAGGAACCGGCTGTCGATCATTCACAACCCTGGAGCCTGAAGGCCCGCTCCAGCGCAATATTTGTGGCACGAAAGCAGGTAGTCTCTTGATTAACATCGTGACGAACATTCAAAGAATTCTCGTCCCCGTCGCATTGCCGGAGGCATTTACGGATTCTTCCCGGCACGCTTTATATCAGGCTGCGTGGCTGGCGCGCCGCTTTGACGCGGAGATCGTTCTCCTGCACGTGGTGCCTCGCCCGGACTATCCATATGGAGCGCTGGAGCCCGGACACGAGATGACATCTGATGATTTGCACATGCAAGCCGTCAAGACAGCGCAGAAAGATCTCGATCGGACGATGCTGCCTGAGTTCCAGGGAGTTGCAGTTACACGTTTGTTGTTAAGAGGCGACCCGGCCAGGGAAATCGCTGAAACAGCTCGCGACCGGAACGTCGACCTTGTTGTTCTGTCGACCCATGGCCATGGAGCGCTTTACCGCCTTCTGCTGGGATCGGTGACTGCAAAAGTACTGCACGAAACCCAGTGCCCGGTCTGGACAGCCGGCCATATTGAAGCGGGCCCGCCGGAGGCATTCTCGATCCGGCGCGTCCTCTGCTCGGTGGATTTAACGCCGCACAACCGGCACACATTGACGCGCGCGGCTGAGATGGCCGCGGCCGTCGATGCGGAGCTTACCCTGGTCCACATCACGTCCAGCGTCGAGAGCCTCGGCCCCGGCGGATCCCATATCGACGCCGAGTGGCGGAAGACGCTCGTTGGGATCGCCGCGAAGGAGATCGCCGAGCTTCAGCAGGCCGTGGGCACGCATGCCGAAGTCATCCTCGACAGTGGTAATGTCCCGCAGTTGCTGATCCGGGCTGCGGAGCAAACGAAGGCTGATCTGCTGATCATCGGACACATTCCCGGCCGAAGCCATCTCGGGGACAACGGCGAAGGCTACGGGATCATTCGAGAGTCGCGCATTCCTGTCCTGAGCGTGTGAGTACTCCGCATGCACCGAAATATGGCGAAACTATGATCGTTACAATTCTGCTTCTGGCGTCCGAGCGGGTAATCCGCAATGTCATCTGCAAGGCACTGGAATCCGCGGGATATCTCGTTCTGAGTGCAGGCGATCTGAGCAGCGCGATGGATCTGGTGAAGCGCTGCGCACCGGACCTGCTGATGGTCCGCCACCACCTGGAGGACACCCCGGGACATGACGCCGCCGTTTACGTGCGAGCATCGCTGCCAGGCATTCCGGTTCTGATAGTGGGTGGCGTTCCCGACGATCCCGGCCTCACGAATCGGGAAACCCTGCATGGATTTCAGATTTTTCCCAAGCCGTTTACCGCAGCTGAACTTGTCGGCAAAGTCAGAGAAATGCTGCCCGGAATACCTTCGTGACTGCAATAGGAATGAAAGGTATTGTGTTGCAGGGAAACAAGGCCATTTCGGCTGAAGGCTTCTGGAATGAATTCGTGCAGGTGGGACGGCCGGTTCTGGTGCATTCTGTGCGAACCGCCCTGGATGGTTCGGAAGATCCGACAAATCAGTGCCGAGCGAACGCAGAGGCCATCGCTGAATTAAGGCGACGCTCCGATCGCTAGGCTTAAATTCAGGGGGAAGCACGGAAAATGAAGGCTGCTGTTTTTTCGTCAGGTCGTTCGGCCAATGAGCCGTTTCTTCAAATCCGGGACGTACCCCGTCCGCCGCTTCAGCCGGGGCACGTACTGCTTCGCGTCGTTGCCTGCGGGGTTTGTCGTACCGACCTGCACATCGTCGAACAAGATCTCCCGCCGTTACAGCCGCAACTCATTCCCGGTCATCAGATCGTCGGAGAGGTCGTCGAAGGGGCAACAACTGAGCTGCCGCTGGGCACGCGAGTCGGTGTTTCCTGGATGGGTGGTGTGGACGGTGATTGCTGGTATTGCCGGCATGGCAGCGAAAATCTGTGCGATCGTCCCACCTTCACCGGGTATACCGTAAATGGAGGTTTCGCTGAGTATGCCCTCGCGCGCACGGACTTTGTCTTTCCGTTGCCCGCCGGCCTGGACGACGTAAAGGTAGCACCCCTCCTTTGTGCTGGCATTATCGGCTTCCGCAGTCTTCGCGTTGCCGGCGTGGAGCCGGGCGAAAGGGTTGGGCTCTTCGGGTTTGGCAGTTCGGCGAGCCTCGCGATTACCATTCTGCAATCCTGGAAATGTGACGTCTATGTGGTGACGAGGGGCGAAGCCCACCGAAAGACGGCCGCATCCCTCGGGGCGACATGGATAGGTGACGAAGACGCAAAGCCGCCGGTTGAGCTTGACCGTGCCATCACTTTTGCTCCCAGCGGCAAAGTTGTGATAAGCGCCCTCGCCAGTCTCCGAAAGGGGGGAGTAGTCGCAATCAACGCCATTCACCTTGACCAGATGCCCAGTTTCAATTACGACACACTGCTTTGGGGCGAGCGGCAGATCCGCAGCGTGGCCAACATGACCAGACAGGATGCACGCGACTTTCTCAGGATCGCGCACGATCTCAATATTAGGCCGCGTGTGACGGCATTTTCCCTGGATGACGCCAATCAGGCCATGATGGGGGTCAAAGCGGAAACGTCGGATGGTTCAGCCGTAATTGTTCCCTGAAAGCCAACCGCGAGTCCTGGCGTTTGGCGGATAACCTGCTCGGGTCATTTGGCGCGGCGCCGTTGCACTTCCACCCGCAACCGGTTCAAACGAATTGCTTCCACAGACAGCGACGGCACGCGCACCTGACCCGGCGAAGAAGGGATTTCAATGCTGCGAAGAGCCACGGAACTAGACGATTACAAACTGGGCGCCATCGACGGGGAGATCGGCAAAGTTATAGAGTTCTTCTTCGACGATCAGAGCTGGACGATTCGATATCTCGTCGCGGAGACAGGCGGCTGGCTGAGCCTGCGGCAGGTTCTCATCTCGCCTTATGCGCTGGGTCCGGCCAAAGAGGACGCCCGTGTCATTCCCGTCGACTTGACCAGAGAGCAAATCGAGAAAAGCCCCTCCTTTGACAGCGACAGGCCCGTTTCGCGGCAATATGAGCGGGATTACTACTCCTATTACGGCTGGCCGGGGTATTGGGTTGGCCCCTACGCATGGGGGTCAAGCCCCTACCCGATACGCGGGCGGCGTGAATGGTCAGAAGCCGACAGGCAGGCGGTGGATGACTGCTACGGGCCAAGTCAAGCGCACGGACTGGACGAATCCTCCGATTCCGATCGTCACGCGACAGTCGAGGATGCGCATCTCCGCAGCACGGCAGACGTGACGGGCCGGGACATCCAGGCCCAGGACGGAGAGATCGGCCACGTCGGGGACTTTGTCATCGATGACGAGACGTGGGCTATTCGTTACCTGATTGTCGATACTCGTAACTGGTGGCCGGGGAAGAAAGTCCTGATCTCAACGCGGTGGATTGAGCGAATCAGTTGGGCGGAATCGAAGGTCTTTATCAACCTGACTCGAGATGCAATCAAACAGGCGCCTGAATATACGGAGAAAACCCTTATCACGCGTGATCACGAAATAAAATTGCACCGGCACTACGACCGGGAAGGCTATTGGACAGGTGAACCGGCTGCTGCGCACATTCGTTAGTCCTGCTCTCTCTTTAAAAGCATGATGCCAACTTTGCGCGCACCTCTCATCGGCGGAAATTGGAAGATGCACAAGAACCTCGTCGGCGCGACTTCCTTTTTCAAGTCCTTTCTCCCTCTGGTGGGTTCTTCCAAACTTTGCGAGACTGTGATTTGCCCACCGTTCCTCGATGTCGGGAATGCCGTCAGCGCGACTCGCGGAACGAGTATTCGAATCGGAGCACAGAACCTCTTTTGGGAGAACGATGGCGCGTTCACCGGAGAAGTTTCTGGCCCTATGATCAAAGCGTCCGGCTGCTCTCACGTGATCGTGGGGCACAGCGAACGGCGGCGATATTTTGGCGAGACCGATGAGACTGTGCTGAAGAAGACCATAGCGGCGCTCGATGCCGGGCTCACTCCGATCGTCTGTATCGGCGAGCGCCAGGAAAAGAACGTGGAGATGGTGCTGACAAAGCAGTTTCGTTGCGGCATTGCGGGACTTTCGGATAAGCAGTTCGCGGCGATCGTAATTGGTTACGAGCCGATTTGGGCGATTGGCGCCCGTGGAACAGCTACACCGGAGGTTGCCGCCGATGCTCACCGTCGGATTCGAACTCAGGCAAGGGAGCGATTCGGGACTGACGCCGCGAATAACGTTCGCATTTTATACGGCGGCAGCGTCAAGCCGGACAACGCGAGTGGTCTCCTGGCGCAGTCTGAGATCGACGGATTCCTTGTCGGCGGCGCCAGCCTCGACCCCGTCAGCTTCGCGGCGCTTGTAAATCTGTTGAGTTCCAGTCAGGTCATGGCACAATCGGTCGCGGAAAAGGCGTTTTGACAGACCGCTGCGCTCAAAGCCGCGTAAATAAAATGACAAATCCGCGATCCACGCACACCATCGCTTCGCTTCGGAACCGGCCGGCATGGGCCGCGCTGAACGAGCATTTTACGAAGTTTCGAAACATACACCTCCGCCTGCTTTTCGCCGGCGACCCACAACGAAGTGAACGCTTCACGTTGGAGACTCTGGGGCTGTACTTCGACTATTCGAAGAACCGGATCACGGTCGACACGCTCCGTTTGCTGGTTGAGCTTGCGGAGCAATCCGGTCTTCGCGAACACATAGACGCTATGTTTGCGGGCGACAAGATCAACGTGACCGAGAAGCGCGCCGTTCTTCACGTTGCACTGCGCGCTCCTGAAAGCGAACAAATATTCGTCGATGGTACGAATGTTGTTCCGGAGGTTCACACTGTTCTCGACAAAATGTCGGAGTTTGCCGAGCAGGTTCGCAGCGGGACGTGGAAAGGCCATACGGGAAAGCGCATTCGAAATGTGGTCAATATTGGTATCGGCGGCTCCGATCTCGGGCCCGTGATGGCCTATGAAGCGCTCAGGTACTATAGCCAACGAGACCTTACCTTCCGTTTCATTTCTAATGTCGATGGCACCGACTTCGTCGAGGCGACTCGCGACCTGAATGCCGCGGAGACCTTATTCGTCGTCTGTTCCAAAACCTTCACCACCCTCGAAACCATGACTAATGCCCACACGGCTCGCGAGTGGTTGCTCAACGAACTGGGCGATGAAAAGGCGGTTGCACGGCATTTCGTCGCGGTCTCGACCAACACCGCGAAGGTAGAGGCGTTTGGAATCGACAGCGCCAACATGTTTGGTTTCTGGGACTGGGTCGGCGGACGCTATTCCATGGACTCGGCGATCGGCCTGTCGACGATGATCGCAATCGGTTCGCAAGAGTTCCGCGCTATGCTGTCGGGCTTCCACGCTATGGATGAACACTTCCGCACCGCGCCTTTCGAACGGAATCTTCCCGTGGTGATGGGCCTGCTCGTCGTCTGGTATAACGCATTTTTCGACGCGCAGACGGTAGCGGTATTGCCCTACGAGCAATACCTGAAGCGCTTCCCGGCCTACCTTCAGCAATTGACCATGGAGAGCAACGGCAAGCACGTAACGCTTCAGGGAGAGCGGGTCGATTATCAGACAGGGCCCATCTATTGGGGTGAGCCGGGAACGAATGGACAGCACTCTTTCTACCAGCTGATACACCAGGGGACAAAGCTCATTCCGTGCGATTTTATAGCGTTCGCCCAGCCCCTGAATCCAGTGGGCAATCACCA
>Ga0302319_10000233_pt1 | contig 120749 bp, 63 predicted proteins | sample Bog_T0_2_FD_203319 | JGI IMG/M metagenome (GOLD analysis project Ga0302319, IMG submission 203319) | Peat permafrost microbial communities from Stordalen Mire near Abisko, Sweden - Bog_T0_2 | ecosystem: Environmental > Terrestrial > Soil > Wetlands > Peat | place: Sweden: Abisko, Stordalen...
GTTACCACCGCGCTCTGACGAATGTGGGCGCCGCTGGTTACGACGCCGATATTTAGGTTAGGCATTGCGAGGCGATCAGAGCACGGATTTACCTCCGTGTCTCTGGTCGCCTCATGTCATCTACCCGATTTCAGTCAAACGCACCCAGTTCCCGGGTCGGGCTTGGTTGACAAGACCGTCCGGGTCGGCAAGTACGTCGTACTCCCGTGGAACCAGCTCCCGTGGAATCGACAGAAAGAAAACTGCTCCGCGGGTGGTTGGTCGTGTGCGCCTTTCTTGGCGCCGCGCTTTGCCTGTCGAGGCTGGTTGAGATCCCGGAGCGCAGCGCGCTGCGCGGTTACGACAACACGTTCAACTACCTCTGGCTGCGGTCTGCGATGGTCAATCACGACTGGGATTTCCGCAACGACCTCGAGCTGTGCAACACGCTGCCGCCCGCCTACCGCGCTGCGGCGCTGGCCTTGCCGAGGACCCAGACCGGCCATATTCCCGACAAGTACGGAATCGGCTGGTCCGTGGTCACGCTGCCGTTTTACCTGGTGGCGGACGCGATCGTGGCGCTTGGCCGGTGGTTCGGACTCTGGAACCTGCAAAGGGACGGCTTCAACCCGGTGTACCAGGTCTGCATCCAAATCGGGCATGTCGCGCTGGCCGTGGCTGCGCTAACCCTCGCGACAAGGACGGTGGGGGATTGGATCGGCGACCGCGTGGCTGCGGCGGCGGCCGTGTTGCTGGTCTGGGCGGCGAGCCCGTTGGTCTACTACCAGGCGGTTGATGTCGGCATGAGCCACGGCGCGGCGTTTTTTGCCGTTGCGCTCAGTGCGTATTCGCTGTGCCGGGCGCGGCAGGATCCGTCCTCCGGATGGGGACCTCGCTGGTGGTTCCTCGCGGGGGCGGGGTGGGGGCTCGCCGCAGTATCCCGCTTTGAGCTGGGCGTGTTCGGGCTGTTGGCGGCCTGGAGCTGGGGGGAACGGGCGCTGCAAAGGAGAAGCCTCGTTGGCCCGGTTGGATGGTTCTTGGCGGGCGCGGCCCCGCTCCTCCTCTTGCAAGGGTGGGCGTGGCATGTCGTGTACGGGCGTTGGCTCGTCTTCAGCTATGGCGCGGACGGCGAGTCATTTCGATGGATGGCGCCCCAAGTCTTTCCGTCGCTGTTTTCGCCGTGGCACGGACTGTACTACTGGCATCCGTTTCTCCTCATCGCGACCGCAGGGCTGGGTTGGTGGGCATGGGAGAGGCGCGACGTTGCGTGCGTCCTGTGCGCCGCGTTCGGGGCCATTGTTTACATCCACGCGGCGTGGTGGTGCTGGTGGTTCGCATCGTCGTTCGGCAATCGCTCGTGCGACGCCGGCCTCCTGCCCCTGATGGCGGGCGCAGGCTGGTTGTGGCACCGGGCCGGGGGTCGATGGCGGGCGTTGCTCCTTGGATGCGGCCTCGCGGCCGGGGTCTGGAATTTTTATATCGTATTGCTCTACAGAGTTTCAGCCATTTCCCACCGGGACCCTGTGAGCTGGGTCCAAATGTTCGAAGCTGCGGGAAAGCTTTCCGGCCAGCTGCGGTTTTAGCGCGGATTCTCCCTCAATTGCTCGCCTATTTCGCCGAAGTAAGTACTTACAACCAAGTGATTATGAAGCATCCGCGTTCCCACCCCGGGCGTGATGCCTGCCCCAAGTCGAGTTCCCTAAGACGGATTCTGGCGCTCGCCATTGCCATGGCGATGGGTGGGGTCGTTGTCCGCGCGGAAAGCGGGACCATCCCGGACCCACCGGCGGGAGTGGTCGAGGCGGGCACGCCGTCGTTCATTGTCCTGGGGGCGGATTCCCTTGGGTTCAGCACGGCGCCCTCAGACCTGCACATCCTGCCGGATGGGAGGATTCTCATAGCTTCACAGCGCGAGATCGCGATCGGGGACGGCGTCCGCTGGGAAACCTTCCAACAGGCCGCCGACGAGGCCGGATTCATCTACGGACAGGTTGCCGTGGACGGGGACGGCAAGATCTACGCCGGCATCAACCGGTCCATCGCCCGGATTGATCTTGGGGAGGATTCCCACTGGCGGTTCGTGCCCGTCATCCCGGTTCCCTACGACGATCCGTACGGGCATGTGGTCCAGTTCTCCGACACGTGGCTCTGGTTTTCGGGGGGCGGCGCCGTGATCTCATGGCGGCCCGGAAAACCGCTGCGCACCTCGGGATTGTCCGCGGCGGTCGAGCAGATCTTCGGCGTCGGCAAGGACCGGTTTGCCAGCAACCAATCGTCAGGGGCCCTCGACAAGCTGCACTTTGGGGGCGACTCAACGGTCGTCTCGCGGCCCGGTGCCCTGGCGGCCGACACCGTGACTAGCAGCGCGGAATATGGACCGAATGAGGTGCTCCTGGGTACGGCGGGAGACGGCCTCCACTTGTTTGACGGCAAGGATTTCAAGAGCATGACTCTTCCGCGAATCCTCGGGCCCGGTACCCACATCGAGGATGTGTGCCGGGTCGGAAACGACTTTTTCGCCGCGGCTGTCGAAACGACGGGCATCGTGTTCTTCAACCGCGGGGGAAGCATCGTCCAGGTGCTGAGCCGCACCCTCGACCAGAGGCTCGGGCGGATCCACAGGCTGGTCTATTCGCCCAACGGGGTCCTCTGGGCGCTGCTGGACAACGCCGTCGCCTGCGTTCAGTTTCCCTCCCAGATTTCGAAGTTCGATCCGCTCCTGTCCAGCGCGGTCAGCTACGCGAGGCCGGTGAGGCACGAAGGCGACCTGTGGATCCTGGCGGACGGCAGGCTGTTGCGCGGCATCTTTTCGCCGGACGGGGTCCTGGAGCGTTTCGACGGGGAGCTGGTCCCGGGGCGTTTTGTGTGGGCGGTCTCGGAAGTGAGGGGAAAATTCTTTGCCGCGACCGAAAGGGGGTTGTATGTCCGCGATGGCATCGGCTGGCACGAGGTTGCGGCTGGCATCGTAAACGCGCGGGTTGGCATCGGGAAACCGGATCCAGACGGCAGGGTCTTCTATGTCGCCCAGAACGAGGTTGGGTGGCTCGACGAGTCGGCGGGGCGGTACGAAGTGGAGCGGATTCCCGTCAAGGGACTGGGCGAGGTGTACAACGCCGTGACAGACTCCTCCGGAGTGATCTGGCTCGAATTGGGCCCCAGCCGCGTGGGCCGCATCGAGTTGGCCGGCGGGGTGCCCAAGGTAAGGATCTTTGGCAAGGAAGACGGTCTCGGCGACGGATGGACAAGCGTCTTTCTGATCGACGGCGTCGTCCGCTTTACGACCTCGCTCCACCTGCAGCGACTCGACCCGCGCACGCAATTGATTGTCGCCGACGAGGAGATGATCCGGCGCGTGCCGGATCTGCTGAACTGCACGGGCCGGCCGGCCAGGGACCCATCCGGCAGGCTCTGGTTTGCCTGCCAGGGGACCCTGCACTATGCGGACGACCTTCGGCCGGGGGCTAGTCTCGCCGGAGGGACGCTGCCGCTCGGATTTGAGCCGACGGAATTCTACATGGAGCCGGACGGAGTCATCTGGATGCAGGCGCGCGGCCATCTCGTTCGCTACGATCCGAGGATGCCGAAGCCACCCGGGGACATCCCCGTGAAGGCGCTGATCACGTCCGTCCAATTGACGGCCAGCGACCGCCGCCTCTACACCCCGGGGCCCGAGCTTCCCCCGCTTCGATACCCGAACAACTCGCTCGTGGTGCGGTTTGTCGCGGCTTCCAACCTTTTTGGGCCGCCGGTCACCTTCGAGGTGATGATCGGGGGCGCCACTGACAAGTGGCTGTCCACGGGCACGGTGGGATCGGCGTCGTTCAACCGCCTCAAGGAGGGCCGCTATGTGTTCCATGTGAGGCCTGTGGTGAACGGGGTTTTAGGGGAGGAAGCCCGGCTCGCCTTTGCGGTGGAGCCTCCCTGGTACCGGACGGAGCTTGCGTGGGCCATCTACATCGTCGTCGCGCTCACGCTGGTGCTCTCTGGCGCTTGGTTTTTTTCCTACCTTGAGGGACGCGAGACGCTCCGCCTGGGGCGCTTGGTGGCCGAGCGGACCGCGGCGCTCGCGGCCAGCGAGGAACGCTACCGCAGGCTGAATGCGCAGCTTGAGACCCGCGTCGTCGAGCGCACGACGGAGCTTTCGAAGGCGAATGCGGACCTGAAGCGGGAAATCGCCGAGCGCAGCAGGGCCGAGGAGCGGATCCAGCGGCTCAACCGGACGCTGGCCGTTCGCAGCGACATCAACCAGGCGATCGTGCGCGAACGCGACCTGCTGGCGCTGTACCGGGAGACCTGCCGCATCGCGGTCGAGAGGGGCGGGTTCCGCCTAGCCTGGATCGGGCTCCTGGACTCGGGCTCGGCGCGCGTGATCCCGGTGATCCACGCTGGCGGCCCCGGCGACTTTGTGGAAAGGCTCGCCGTCGACCTCGATGACATCACCCCGGCGGCAGGGCCGGACGGCCAGGCTTCGAGCCACGGGTACCACGCGATCTGCAACGACATCGAGCACGACCCGCGCATGAAGCCTTGGCGGGACGCGGCCCTGCACCTGGGGTATCTCTCCACGGGCGCGTTTCTGCTGAGGGTCAGCGGGCGCACCATGGGTGCGATCAGCCTGTATTCGGCGGATCCGGGCTTCTTCGACGACGAGGAGATCAGGCTGCTCGACGAGTTGGCGATGGACCTTTCGTTCGCGATCGAGCACGCCGAGGCCGAGTCCGGCAGGAGGCAGGCCGAGGAGCGCCTGCGGCAGGCGCAGAAGATGGAGGCGATCGGCCAGCTGGCCGGCGGCGTGGCCCACGACTTCAACAACCTGCTCACCGTGATCCAGGGCCACTGCGGCCTGCTGCTCACCGGCTCCGGCGCGGCCGACAGGGAGATGGTGGAGTCGGCAACGGAGATCCAGTCGGCCGCCACGCGGGCCGCAAACCTGACCCGCCAGTTGCTGACGTTCAGCCGCCGCCAGCCCATGAAGCTCAGGCCGGTCGAGCTCGACGACGTGGTCTCGGGCGTGAGCCGGATGCTCCAGCGCCTGATCGGCGAGGACATCGTGCTTCATACCCGCCTCCTTCCCGGCGGAGCCTGGGTCGAGGGCGACCCGGGGATGATCGAGCAGGTGCTCCTCAACCTCGCAGTCAACGCCCGCGACGCCATGCCAGGCGGCGGCCAGCTGTGGCTCGGCATCGACGCCGCCACGATCGACGAAGTCGCCGCGCGGCGGCACCCGGCGGCCCGGCCCGGGTCGTTCATCTGCCTTAGCCTGCGCGACGCCGGCCTGGGAATTGCGGCGGACAACCTGCCGCACATCTTTGAGCCGTTCTTTACGACCAAGGAGGTGGGAAAGGGGACCGGGCTCGGGTTGGCGACGGTCCATGGCATCGTCGAGCAGCACCGCGGTTGGATCGAGGTGGAGAGCGAACCCGGCAAGGGGTCGACCTTCCGCGTGTACCTGCCCCAGCTCTCCCAGGCCGCCGGCCTGCCGGCCGCCCTTCGGGACCCTTTGAGGACGCCCGGCGGCAACGAATCGATCCTCGTCGCGGAGGACGAGGACGCGGTGCGCGTCCTTGTGGTAAAGATCCTCGGGGCCCAGGGATACCGGGTGCAGGCGGCGCCGAGCGGCGCCGCCGCGCTGGAATTGTGGCGCCAGCAGCCGGGAGCGTTCGACCTGCTTCTGACGGACCTGATCATGCCCGGAGGGATTTCGGGAATGCAGCTGGCCGAGCAGCTACGCGCCGAGCAGCCTGACCTCAGGGTTATCTACATGAGTGGCTACCAGGGCAGCACGACGGGCGGGCGGGAGCCCGCGAACTTCCTGCAGAAGCCCTTCGCCCCGTCGGTTCTAGCGGCTGCCGTCCGCTCGTGCCTGGACACCGGGCAAGTGCAGGCCCATTGGGCACCGGAGCAGCCGGGGTCCTTGCGCTGACATCTTCGAAGCACCCACACAACGATGAACAACACCCGCCTTCTCCCGGCCTTGGTCCTTGTCCTGTTCTCGGCCCCTCTCGTCCTCCGCGCGCAGGCGCCCATCGTGCCGGCGTGGGCGGAGCCGGGATCCGCGACGCATGTCCAGGTTCCGCCTCCTTCGGACTTCCGCCGGGCCAGCGTGACGTTCGACGCGCCGATCGGAGTCTTTGAGGGCCAGTCCGACATCGGCGGCGCGGTGGTTCCAGGCAGCGCAAGCTTCGACGCGGCCACGGGGCGGTACGCGATCAACTCCGCCGGCTATAACATCTGGTACTTCCGCGACGAGTTCCGCTATCTTTGGAAGAGGATGTCCGGCGACGTCTCCCTCGCGGCGGACGTCGTGTTTCCCAACACGGGCGGCTATGGCGACCGCAAGGCCGTACTCGTCATCCGCCAGGATCTCGACGACGACTCGAGGGAGGCGATGGCGGCCCTGCACGGCGCGGGCCTGATTCACCTCGCCGGGCGGGCGGAGAAACGCGGCGACATCAAGGAGGCGTATCGCATAAAAGGGGAGCCTGCCGGCGGCGGTGCGCCGGTGCGGATCGGTCTGGAAAAAAGGGGCGACTCCTTCGCACTCTTCGTCAGCCTGAAGGGCGAGCCGATGCACCAGGTGGGACCGCCCATGGTCCTGCATCTCGACGGGCCGTTCTACGTCGGCATTGGCTTCTGTTCGCACCTGCCGGAAAAGTCCGACACCGCGATCCTTTCGAATGTAATCCTCGAGAGCGCCGCTGGGAAGGTTCGCTGAATCCCGGGCACCGGACGGGGTCCCCGCAGGAACCCGTTGAAGAAGAGGGCGTTTGTGCCGATACGGGGGGAACGTCAAATGACGCCTTGGGGCCCACGTTTTGAGTCAGGACATCCGCAGATCGACGCGGAGCACAAGGAATTTTTCCGGAAGCTGGGCGCCATCGAGGCGGCGATCGAGGCCGGAGCCGGGCGGGAGCGGATCGTCGAGTTGATCGCGGTCCTCCAGAAATACGCCCTAGTTCACTTTTCGCGCGAGGAGACCATCATGCAGACCGTGCAGTGCCCGGCCATCAGGGAGAACTGCGCGGCGCACAGGGCGTTTGAAGCAAGATTCGAGGGATGGCTTAACCTGCTGAGCACGAGCGGCAGCTCGGTGACCCTCCTCCGCGACATTCAGCGCGAGTCGACCGCATGGATCGAGTCGCACATTGAGCACATCGACTGCAGGCTCCGCGGCTGCAAGAGGGGCGAGGCCGTTGCCTGAGGGCCCGCGCCGCGGATTAACCGGTTGCCAATCGGTGCCCAAATCGGTTCGGTACGGGCATGGATTCCAGCGAGCCGATCGTCATCTCCGCCATTTTGCTTTCGGATCATGCGATCCGCGAGGCCGGCACCAACAAGCTGACCTTGATCGGCATCTTCAGCGTGTGGAACGCTCCGGGATTTCCCTTCCGGGCGCCGGCCTTCGTGATCACGCCCTTCATCAGCAACCTCAGAAGCGCCAGCGGCGAGCGCAACCTGGCGGTGCGGATCGAGAATGTGCAGAGCCGGCACGTCGTGTTCAGCGCAGGGGGCAAGTTCACGCTCGGTGGGCACGTGACGACCAACGCAGTCGGCGACGGATCGATCCCGGTGCCGCCGGGCATGGTCCTCCCCGAGGCGGGGCGCTACCGGATCTACATCCTGATCGACGGCGAGGAGATCGGCACGCGGGACTTCGAGGCCCAGCAGGCTCCCCATCCCCTCCCCGGCCCGCAGGGATAAAGGGAGCTCAGGGCTTCGGGGCAAAAGTGACCTCGGCGCGGACGCCGGCCTTGATGGCGCCGTCCGGATTCTCGACGATCACCTTCACGCGGAGCAGCCCGGAAGCGGCGTCCACCCGCGGGTCGATGAAGTCGACGACGCCGGAGAAGGTCCTGTCGGGGTCGAGCACGGGGCAGCGCACCAGCATCGGGTCCCTCAGGTGGAGGAGCGGCAGCTCCTCCGGGCGGACGTAGAACTGGACGTACACTCGGCTGATGTCGACGATGCGGAACATCGGCTGGGCGGCGGTTACGGTTTCGCCGACCTCCGGCAGCTTCTCGACGACGATGCCCGAAATCGGGCTCAGGATCGTGCGCTGGCGGAAGGTCTCCCCGGCCATTTCGGCGAGCAGGCGGGCGCCCTCCATCTCGCTGCGGTTTTTGAGCGCCTCGTCCTCGCTGATGATCTTGTCGGCGTAAAGGTGGCTGGAGCCGCGAGCGTCGAACTCCTTCTTCTCGAGGTCGGCCTTCGCGCGCAGCATGTCCAGTTCCTCGAGCTTCGCGTAGAGCCTGGCCAGCACCTGGCCCTCCGCGACATGGTCCCCCTCCTTGACCGGGATCTCAACGATGGTCGTCTGGACCGGGGAGCTCACGACCACGTTCTTGAAGGGAAGGACGAGCCCGTCGAAGGAGCTGTCCGCCGCGGCGGCCGTCAGGGCCCCGGCCGCGAGGGCGAGGGCAGCAAGGAGAATCCGGCATGGCTGGGCGGCGAGGTGGGGCATGTTCAATCGAGTTTCACAGCCACGTGCTCCACCTTAGGGAGGATTCCCACGAGCACGTAAAGCTGGACCAGCGCCTTGTTCAGGTCGACGTAGGTGGCGAGTTCGCGCGAGCGGGCCTGGCTGAGATCCTTCTGGGAAAGGGAGACGTTGTAGCTGGTCGTCAATCCGGACTCCAGGCGCTTCTCCTCCGAGTCGAGGGCCTCCTGGGCGAGGACGACGGAGGAGTGCACGAGCCGGATGCGGTCCGCCGCGGCGGTGATGTCCCTCATCGCGGTGTCAAAGGCGCTGAGGAGCTCGTTCTCGCTGCGTTTGACGTTGAAGAGTGCCTGGGTCTTGCGGATCTTGGCCTCCGACACCCGGTCGCGCTCGACCCTTCCGGTGAGCGGGATGGCCACGACCACGCCGGCCGTCCAGTCGGGACCGGGCCGGTTCTCGAAGTCCGTGTAGGACTTGCTCCAGCCGTTGGAAAGGCCGTTGTAGTCCAGGGAGGCCTTCAGGTCCAGGCTCGGCCAGCGCTGGTTCCTGGCGTAGGAGAGCCGGATGTCCGACTGCTTGACGAGCTCGAGGTTGGCGAGGTACCCCGGGTTGCTGTCGAACATTTCCTTGAGAAGGAGCCAGCGCGAGAGCGGGGGTGCCTCATGCAGGAGGTTCGAGCCGTCCACAAACCACTCGTCGTCGCCGGCCGAGGCGACGAAGGTCTCGCGCGTCAGCTCGCGGATGGTATCCCTGCGGTGGGCCAGGAAGTTCTTGGCGAGAATGAGTTCCTCCTGGGCCTCCGAGAGGCGCTCCTGCGCGTCGGTCACATCGATCGGGGCCATCCTGCCCTGGTCGAGCCTGTGCTGGTTCTCATCGACCAAATGCTCCGCAAGGGAGACGGCCTCCTGCTTCACCTTGAGGTTCTCCTGGCCGAAAACCATCTCGAAATAGGCGCCCATCACGTCGGCGACGGTCTTGATCACGGTCTCCCGGTAGTCCTGGATCGACTTCGAGTAGCTCGACTTGTTCATCCGGACCTCGGCAAGATTGGCGGCCGGCCCGAAGTTCTTGAGCAGGGGCTGCGTGATCTCGACCTTGCTGATGCTCGTGTACTCCGGGTGGAAGATCGAGGAGGCCTCGCGGTTGAACGTGTTGTTGGCCCGCTCGGACACGGTGTCCACGGACCATTGCATGCCCGATTGGAGGACCCCGGAGAACCCGGCCTGGTAGTGCAGGACGTCCTCCTCGTAGGTGTAGGAAAGCTGGCCTGTGGACAGGAACTCGACGGAGTTTTGGGGGTGCTCGTCGTGGGTGGCGAGCGAGCTGAAGTTGAACATGGGATCGAAGGCGCCCATGGCCTCGTCGATCGTCAGTTTATTGAATGCGGGATCCAGGCGCTTTGCCCGGAGCTCCAGGTTTGTGTTCAGGGCAGCGACAATCAGGTCCTGGAGCGATGTGGGCATTGGCGCGTCGGGCCTCGAGGGCGCGGCGACGGGCGGCACCAACGACTCGGGGCCCGCCGCTTCGGACGGCATCGCCTGCAGGACGATCACGTCGGGCTGGTCGTCGGGACCGGCCGGAAGGTGGGATGCCGCGGCCTTGGCCGGGGCGCAATGCGCCACCGGGCCCACAAGGGCAAGGGCGATTGCGGCGCAAGGGACCGTGAATCTGGAAGATGGCATCTGGATGGAAATTGCCGGCGGGTCAGGGGAGCACCGCGCCCACCGGCCGCCGCAGGGCGTTTGCAAGCGGCATGAGGCTGAGGACAACACCAGCATTCACCGCGCAGGCAAGCCAAAGCAGCGATGCGGTTTCCACGTACGCGGGCGCAGGAAGCGAGGAGCCGGCCAGGGAGAGGACTGCGCGGGCCGCAAGACGGCTCGAAACGAGGGCCGCAAGCAGCGCCGTGTTGGCCAGGAGCAGGTTCTCCAGCAACGAGACGGACCACAGTGAGGCCGCGGACACCCCAAAACTGCGCAGGAGCGCCTGGGTGTAACGGGTCTGTCTTTCCTCCAGCATCCCGATGCTGCCAAAGGCAAGGACGATGCAGAGGCAGAGCAGCAGGGACATCCCGGTCCGCCAACGCCTCTGGGTGCTGGTGAAGGCTTCGAGCGCCGCGCGGTAGGGGGTCGGGTCCCTCAGGGAGGGAGGGGAGGATCCTTCGACAGCGAAGAGGCGCCGCACGGCATCCACGGCGTGCTCCGCCATGTCAGGCCCCGGCCTGAACAGGATCACGTCCAGCCGCCCCTGCGCATCCCTTTCATCCGCTGCCGCAGCCGGGACAATGGCGAAGTCCCCGAGGCCCAGCGCCTCCAGGTTCCCGGAAGGGACCGCTGTGACCGCCGAAAACGGCAGATTGCGCCGGCTCAGCGGGACACGCCGGCCGGGCGGGAGCGTGCGGGTCAGCCACACAGCATTCCCGCCGCGGGCCGCCCCGCCGCCTAGGAGGGTTGCGACCGAGAGGGGAGCCGCAAATACGGGCATGGGATCGCCCCATGGCGTGAACGCTGGCTCGGGGAGTTGCTGCAACAGAAGGAGTTCTCCGCCCTTTTCCAACGGCCCAGCCCAATGGTCGGGGGGCAGGAGGGCGTGCTCAGAAAGCAGGCTCTGCGACGGCGCCTCGATCACGATCGTGTCCAGCCCCAGCCGGCGGAGCTCGGCACGGCGGGCCCCCTCGGCGGCTGCGAAGCCGAGGAGAAGGACGCCGGCTGCGGCAGAAAGCGCGAAAGTCAGGACCCAGCGCGCAAGGGGGCTGGCCGGCTGGGAACGCCAGCGCAGGACCAGTGCCCTCCAGTGGTAGAGTCCTACCGTGGTCGCGGCGTTCATTCGGGGGAAAGGCCGATGGACCTGGGCCCCGCGGCGGCCAGGCCGACCGCGAGCCGCGGGTCGTGCGTCGACACAATGGCCGAGCGGCCGGCCGAGAGCCATCCGAGGAGCACGCCGGCGATGACGCCGGTGGCCTCGTCGTCCAGGCCGGAGGTCGGCTCGTCGAGCAGCAGGATCGCGGGGGCCTTGGCAAGGGCCCGCGCGAGCGCGGCCCGCTGCACCTGGCCGCCCGACAGCCTCTCCACCGGCGTGTCCGCGAGCTGGCTGATCCCCAGGCGACCGAGCCAGTCCTCGACCGACGCCGAAAGAGGGCGGCTCTCAATGCCGGCCACCAAGCCGGCGAGCTCAAGGTTGTGCCTGAGAGTGGTGCCAGGCAGGAGGTTGAACTGCTGGAATACGAATCCCGCCTCCCGGCGCATGAACTCCCGGTCAGGGGAGCGGCCGTGGCGGGTGAGCACCGACCCGGACTGCGGGGCCAGGTACCCGGCCATCAGTTTCAGGAGCGTGCTCTTGCCGCCTCCCGAGGCGCCCCGGACAAGCGTCAAGCCGTCGCCGACCTCGAGATTGTATCCGTCGAAGACGGGATCCGAGTCGCTCCGGTAGCGGAAGGTCAGGTCGACCAGGCGAAAGAGCATGGCGTGTCCGCGGGTGCGCGGGGACCTACCTGGGCGCGATGGCGACGGCGGCGCGCCCCTCCGCCAGGAAGCGGGATCCCGGAAACAGGCGAAGGATCTCGGGCCGCCAGCCAGCCGAGAGCGCCCCGTCAGCGTCCCACTCGGCGAGGGCCAGCTTGGGGACAATCCTCGCAGGCTCGGGCAGCCGCACGAAGACCAGGGCCGGCATCTCGGCCCCGGCGAGGCTCCCTCGTTCGCCCCCAAAGGCGCCGGGCGGAAGCCTGAACCGCAGCACCGGCCCCACACCGGTTGCCTGGGCTTCAATACCCCAGGCGACGAACGAGGCGGTGGCCTCCGTGCCGCCGGCGGCTGCAACGGTGCAGAACAGGTCCTCGGCAGGCAGCGTGTGCAGCAAGGGAAGGGTTCCCCGCACCAAGACCTCCAGCCGGGAATCGTCCTCGATGGTGGCGATCACCTCGCCGGGCTCGACCCGGACGCCACCGGGCTCCGGCGAAAGCGCGAGCCTGAGCGTCCCCGGAATGGAGGCGGCAAACTCCACGGGACGGCGCTTCTCATCAAAAACCCGCTGTCTGGACTCCACCAGCGCGGCCGCGGCCTGGATTTCGGCGGGCTCGGCCGCAGGGTCGCCTGCGGCGACGTCCCTGCGCCGCTCCTCCATCGCCTTGAGCCGCGCAGCGGCCTGGTCGGAAGTGCCCACGGGCTTCAGCCGCGGATCGAGAATGGGGCTGTCGCCCTGAAAGAGGTCAGGGGAACGCTCCGCGAAACGGGCGGCTGCAAGCGCTTCGCGCGCCGCGGCGATCTCGGCGTCGAGTTTCTCCAGTGCGGCCGGCCGGTCGAGGGCGCGGTACCGGGCGCGGCGTTCCTCGAGCTCCTGCCTAGCCCGCGCCAGCTCCCCCGCCTCGGCGGGATCCTGATCGGGTTCGAGCGCGGCCCAAGCCGTCCCCTCGGCAAGGGGCCCGGATTTGGTCGCAGGAGGCAATAGCCGGAGCATTCCGGCAGCAGGGGCCCGGATGGCTTCCGCGCGTACGGCGACAACGGACCCGGGAAGTTGCGCCACGAGCAGCTGCGAGGCGATGGGGTACGCCTCCCAATCCCAGGCCCTTGCGGAAGGAGGCTGGGCGATGTCGGACTGGCGGCACCCGCACAGGAGCGCCGCCGCAAGGGCGGCGGCGGAAGCGGCTGCGAGAAGCAACCCGCGGCGGGCGGGGAGGCGGCTGCGGGTCATGTGGACACGTGCGGCCATTGGGTATCGTCAAAGAACCAGATTGTCAGCCGCCAGTCGAGCCGCTCGGCCAGGAGAGACTTTCTCGCGTCCAACAGCTCGGGACGAAAGGAGGCTCCGGCCGAAGACAGGGATTGCTCCACGATCTCGAGTTTCCGGTCGGTCCGGGCGAGTCCGTCCAGCGCGGCGCGAAGCTTGGAGGCACTCGCCGCAGCCTCCTGCTCCAGCACCTCTCGGCGGTAAGAGGTTTCTCCTGCGAGAAGACGCTTGTCGCTCGCGTGGCGTCCCTGCGTGTCCAGGGTCCAGAGGGCGTCGACTCCCGCGAACAGCTGGCGTGGGGACCAGTAGCTGCCCTGGCCGGGGCCGGATTCATAGAGGGTGGGGCTGCTGACGCTTGCGTCGATCTCCGGCCATTGCTGGAGAGTGATGCCGAGCTGCCTTGCCCGGAGCGCGAGGAGGTCGAGCGCGGCCAGCCTCAAGGGTAGCTGGGCGAGTTGCTCGGCCCTTGGGCGCCCGTCCGGGTCGCCGTAGGGAAGGGGAGGAACCCCCGTGCCGGAAAACTCGACTCGGGCTCCCTGGAGCCCCAAGACCTCCCCCGCACGCGCCAGCCACTCGGCCCGGCGCTTGGACAGCTCCTTGCCCGCCTCGGCCAGGTCCCCGCGCTCCCCCGCGGTCGCGTTGGGGGCCGAGGCTGCCAGAGCGTCCAGCGCGGACCCGGCGCGCTCCAGCCGCGCGGCCCGCTCCTGGAGCTCCCTTCCTTCCTCCATCGCGCGGTACAGGGCGATCACCTGCCCGCGCCAGACAGTCTCCCGAACGAGCCGGGCGTGGGTCAGCGTCAGGACCGCCGCCTCGTACCGGACGCGGTAATTGAAAAGTCCCGGCACGTCGAAGAACAGCGTTCCGGCGAAGGTGAACGGCTCGAACGAGAGGTTGGATCCGCTCGTGAAGAGCCGCTCGTATCCCGCCTCGAAGTTTGCGGTCGGAATGAGCGACCGCTTGACCTGTTCCACGGCTTCCATGGCCCGCGAGACGTCCAGGTCCGCCGCGCGCACCTTGGTGTTGTGCCCGCGCATCTGTTCCAAAGCGGCATCCCACGAGAGGGTCCGGGTGGCGTCCCGCCGGGCGGGCGCAACAAGGGCGCTCCACGCGGACTGCTGGCGGGCCTGCTCGCGGGCAAGTTCCACTCCGGAAGAGGCGCACCCCGTGCCCGACCCGGCCAGCGCCACAACCGCCACCGCCGCCAGCAGGCTCCAAGCAGCCCCGGTGTCCGCATTCTCCCGACACCCTCGGCCTCGATGGCGGCTTCCGCGCGCCGGGATCATTGCATGGTGAAGGTGCTCGTCTCGTTCAACTGGTTCACGTACGTGCCGCCCGACGCCGACGTGTACGTGAGATAGTACGTCTCGGCCGGCGAGAATGAAGAGATCAGGTTCAGCGTGCCCTTGTTCAGGACATTGGCCGTCTGGGTGTAGGTGTAGGTGCCGCTGTCGCCCGAGGGGGAAGCATACGTGCCGGAGGAGAATACGTACTTGGTCGTGAATTGCGACTGGTCGGGATCGGTGAAAGTGAGCGAATGACCGTTCAGGGACAGGGGCGCCCAGTTTGTGGGCGGGACCACGGGCGGAGCGCTGCCGCCCCCTCCTCCGCCGCCGCAGCCCGCGAGCGCCAAGGCAAGGCACACCAGGGCGGAAAAGGCTGCAATGCGGCGAAGTGCAATGCATGCCCGAGGTAGAGTGATATTCATTTTTTCGAAGCTGGTAGCAGCCGCAACCAAGGGGTTTGGCATTGAAGTGTAAAGCAGGATCGCGAAAGTTTCCGTCCCCCATGAAGTCCGCATCTTCCTTTGGCTCCGGCGAGGCAGTCGCAAGGCTCGAATCCTGCCGCCTCTTTGAAGGCCCCCCGAGGGATTTCTGGCCCCTGTTCGCGCAAACCTGCGCCGAGCTGGTCCAGGCGGAGGCAACCTCCATCGTGGTCAAGGTCGACGGGGCGTGGCGCATCGTGGCGGGTTGGCCGAACACCCGCGACTTTCCCCTCCCCGTGGCGGGACCGGCCTTCGAGGCGCTGGCCCGACGGGCAATCGACGACGGCATCGCCACCGGGCCGACGGGCCAGGCCGCGCCTGCGCTGCTCCTGGCCGGACTTGCGCTCGGCGAGGGGGCGCAGGCAAGCGTGCTCGCGGTCGCGCTGCCGCGCACCGGCACCGATGATGTGATCGCGGCCGGGAACGTCCTGCGGCTCGCCGCGGACACGCCTTTTCTGTACCAGCGCCAGCAGCTTCTAAACAGGACGAAGCGCGAGGTGGAGAACTACGCGCAGGCGCTCGAGGTGCTTGCGGCGACCAATGCCCAGACCCGTTTCCTGAGCGTGGCCATGGCGCTGGTGAACGAGCTTGCCGCGCGTTTCCACTGTTCCCGGGCGTCGCTCGGCTGGACGGAAGGTCCGTACATCAGGGTCGTGGCCATCAGCGGCACGGACCATTTCGAGAAGAGAATGGCGATCGTGCAGCGCCTCGAGGCCGCGATGGAGGAGGCCCGGGACCAGGACGAGGAGATCCTCTGGCCCGCCCCGCAGGAGAGCACGGTGATCACGCGGGACCACGCCGCCTATGCGGACCTCGAGCGCGTCCCCTCGCTGCTGTCCTCCCCGATCCGCATTGACGGCCAGCCCGTCGGGGCGCTTCTCCTCGAGCGCACAGCGCCGCCCTTCGGCGAGGCCGATGCGCTGGCGCTGCGCGTCGTGTGCGACCAGATTGCGCGCCGCCTCGACGACCTGCACAAGCTCGACCGCTGGTTCGGCGCCCGCTGGGCCGCGGGTTTCAGGGTGTGGTGCGCGGGGTTCCTCGGGCCGAAGCACACATGGATCAAGGTCGGCGCGCTGGCCGGCTGCCTGCTGCTGGCCTTCGCCACGCTGGTTCCCCTTCCCTACAGGGTGGATGCGACGTTCATCCTGCGCCCCGACGCCCTCCAATACGTGCCTGCGCCGTTCGACGGCTACCTCGCGGCCGTTGCCGCCCGCCCGGGCGACCTGGTCCCGAAGGGCGGACTGCTGGTCAGGATGGCGACCGCCGAACTCGAGGTCGAGGAGGCATCGGCCGTGGCCGAGGAGCAGCGCTATGCAAGCGAGGCCGAGAAGGCCGAGGCGGACCGCCAGCTATCCGACATGCGGGTAGCCCTGGCCATGCGGGCCCAGGCACAGGCCCATCTCGACCTCGTGCGCTATCGCCTTTCGCGGGCGGAGATGCGGGCGCCGTTCGACGGCGTGGTGGTCGAGGGGGACCTGCGGGAGAGGATCGGCGCACCCCTGAAGACGGGGGATGTCCTCATGAAGTTTTCCCAGCTGAAGGACCTGTACGTCGAAATGAGGGTTCCCGAGAGGGACATCGACCTGGTGGCCCGCAGCCGCAAGGCCGAGGCTGCGTTCGCCAGCCGGCCCGAGGACACCTTCCCCGTCACGATCGTGCGGGTTGAGCCCATGGCCTCGGTCGACCCGGACGGGAACGCCTTCACGCTGCGCGGACGCCTCGACACGACGGCGCCCTGGTTCCGGCCGGGCATGAGCGGGATCGCCAAGGTCGATGCGGGGTGGCGGAGCCTGTGGTGGATCGCGACCCACCGGCTGGTCGATTTCCTGCGCCTGAAGCTTTGGTGGTGAGACCGCGATGACCCAGGACCGCGCCCTGTTCAGCGAGTCATGGCACCGGGTCGCCTCGCAGCGCCTGAGGCTGCGGCCCTCCGTGCGCATCCGCAGGCAGTCCTTCCGGGGCGACACCTGGTACGTGGCCCAGGACGCGTTCACCAACCAGTTCTACCGCTTCCGCCCGGAAGCCTACGCCTTCATCGCCCGCCTCGACGGGACCCGGACCATCGAGCAGCTGTGGCTCCTGTGCCTCGACCGGGATCCCGACCGGGCGCCGGGCCAGGGCGAGATCGTCTCGATGCTGTCGCAGCTCTACCAGGCCAACCTGATCGTCTCGGACATCGCCCCGGACACCGCCCGGCTCTTCGAGCGCCACCAGCGCAGGCTCCGGCAGGAGATCAAGTCGCAGGTCTTTGGCATATTCTTTCTTCGGATACGCGTGTTCGACCCTGAGAACTTCCTGAACCGGGCGTGGCCGGTCCTGGGGCGCCTCTGCACCCGGGCGATGGGGGTCGTGTGGCTGGTCGTGGTCGCCGCAGGGCTGGCGGCGGTGTTCTCGCACTGGGACCTCGCCCGCAACCAGGGCCAGTCCGTGCTCGAGCCGGGCAACCTGCTGCTCCTGTACGCGGGATTCACCCTGGCCAAGCTTGTCCACGAATTCGGGCATGCGACCGCAGTGAAAAAGTTCGGGGGCGAGGTGCACGCGATGGGGGTCACGCTGCTCGTGTTCACGCCGATCCCGTACGTGGACGCGACCGCGGCCTGGGCCTTCCGCGAGCGCTGGAAGCGGGTCATGGTCGGCCTTTCGGGGATGATCCCCGAGCTCTTCCTCGCGTCGCTGTGCGCGCTCCTCTGGGCCAACACCGGCCCGGGCCTGGCCAACAGCCTTGCCTACAATGTCATGGTCGTGGCCTCGGTCTCGACGCTGGTCTTCAACCTGAACCCGCTGCTGCGCTTCGACGGGTACTACGTGCTGGCGGACCTGACGGACTCCCCGAACCTGCAGCCCCGCTCGGCCAGGGAATGGTCCTACCTGGTGGAACGGCATGCCTTTGGGCTCAAGACGGCGGAGAACCCAGCGCGGTCGACGACCGAGGGATTCTGGCTCGCGGTCTACGGGGTGGCGAGCTGGTCCTACCGGATGTTCGTGACGGTGGTCATCATCCTCCTGGTGGCCGACCGCTATTTCGGGATAGGGCTTCTGGCGGGAGCCGTGACTTTCGTCGGGTCCTTCGTCCTTCCCGTCGTGGGCGCCGCCACCTACCTGATGCGCGCCCCGCGCCTTCTCCGCGTCCGCAAGCGGGCCTGGCTGGTCACCGGATGCGCGGCCGCCCTTGTCGCGGTCCTCTTCGGGGCGATTCCGCTTCCCCATCATTTCCGGGCCCCCGGGACGGCCCGGGCAGCCGGGTCCGCCGAGGTCCATACACGAGTGGACGGCTGGGTGAGCGCGCTGGACGCCCAGGGGGCCGAACAGGTCCGCAAGAACGGGGAGGTGGCCCGCCTTGAGAATCCGGAGCTGGACCTGAAGATCGCCGCCGCCCGGGCCGACGTCGAGGAATGCCTTGCCCGGGAGCGCCAGATGCTAACCAGCCTTCCCGCGGGGATCGAGCCCATGAGGCTGCGGCGGCAGGCTTCAGAGGCGGACCTGGCCGAACTGATCGAGGACCGTGATGCCCTTTCCGTTCGGGCGCCGGAGGGTGGAACCTGGAGCCCCCGCGGCGAGGAGAACCTCACGGGCACGTGGCTGGCCCGCGGCGGGTTGGTCGGCGAAGTCGTCGGCAGGGGCCCCGCATGGGAGTTTCTCGCGGTCGTGCCGCAGAGCTACGCCGGGGAGCTTTTCTCGGGCAGGATACGCGGTGGCGAGATCCGGTTTCCGGGCACGTCCGGCGAGGCGCTGCCGATCACGGGATGGCAGGTTGTCCCTGGCCGCCAGGACACGCTCCCGAGCGCGGCCCTCGGCTGGAGCGCAAAGGGCCCCGTGCGCGTGCAATTGGACGACCCGAGGGGAATCCAGACGGCGGAGCCGTTCTTCCTGGTCATCGCAAGGGTCACAGCCCCCGTGAGGGCGCCCGGGGAGGCCCGCCCCAGGGCGCTTTGGCAGGGAAGGACCGGAACCATCCGCTTCGACCTTCCGCCCTCCCCGCTGCTCGTCCGATGGGTGAGGGAATTCCGCCAGTTGCTGCAGCAACGGTACAGGATCTGACAAAGGTGTCCATCCTGCCATGAGCACACCCATGTCCGAGGTCAGGCGCACGGAGCTGCGGCGCCCAGGGAAGCTTCCCGAGGGGCTGGATGCGCTCGTGCACCGCGGCCATGGCGCCTGGCGCAGCCGGCGTTCCCAGTTTCAGAAACTGTGGGACCAGTCGGGCTTCATCGAGGTGGTCGCCGCGGAGATGCGGGACCTGCCTCCGCGGGAACTCGCCAAACGAATTCAGGAGCAGAGGAACGCCGTCCTGCGCCACGGCAGGCGCGACGAGGCGGTGTTCGGAGCCGCGCTTCCCGCGATTGTGGAGACGGCGCGGCGGGAACTCGGGATGTCGCCCTACCGCGAGCAGATCCTGGGGGCCCTGGCCCTTTCCCATGGGTTTTTGGGCGAGATGGCCACGGGGGAGGGAAAGACGCTCACCATCGCGCTGGCGGCGGCAGCGTTCGGCTGGACCGGCCTTCCGTGCCACGTGATCACCGCGAACGACTACCTTGCCGAGCGGGACGCAACCGGGCTGCGGCCGTTTTACCATGCCTGCGGGCTTCGCTCGGCCCACGTCGGAGCGACGATGACTCCGGAAATGCGGCGCTCGGCCTATGCGGCCGATGTGGTCTATATCACCAGCAAGGAACTTGTCGCCGATTTCCTGCGCGATCGCCTCCACCTGGGGCCCCTGGCTGAGCCCGGGCGGCGGATGGTGGCTCGTTTCCTGCGCCCCCGGTCGGCCGAGCTCCCCCTGGTCCAGCGGGGCCTGCACACCGTGATCGTGGACGAGGCGGACAACCAGATGATCGACGAGGCGGTCACCCCGCTCATCATCAGCAGGCCCCAGGAGAACGAGACGATGATCGAGGCGTCCCGGTTGGCGGACCAGCTGGCGGGCGGCCTGCTGGTGGGCGAGGACTACGAGCTTGAGTACACGTACAAGGAGGTGCGCCTCCTGCCGGAGGGACGAACGAAGATCGAAGGGTGGTGTGCGGACCACCGGATCGGCCTCTTTTCCCAGCCGGCATGGATGTCCACGCTCGTTCTCCAGGCGCTGCAGGCCCGGCACTTCTTCCTGCGGGACAAGCAGTACGTGGTCATGGACGGCGAGGTGGTGATCGTGGACGAGTTCACCGGGCGGCTCATGCCCGGCAGGACGTGGCGTCTCGGGCTCCACCAGGCGGTGGAGGCGAAGGAGGGGATAGCGATTTCCCATCCGTCCGAGAATCTTGCCCAGCTCAGCTTCCAGCGGTTCTTCAGACTGTGCCGCCGGCTTTCCGGCATCACCGGGACGGCGGCAGAGGCGTCGGACGAGTTTTGGTCGATCTACGAGCTGCCCCTGATCACCGTCCCGCCGCACCGCCCGTGCGTGCGGGAGGTCTGGCCCACCCAGTACTTTGCCGACGCGGCGTCCAAGTGGCAGGCCATCGTGGCCCAGATCGAAGGGCTCCACGCCAAGGGCCGCCCGGTCATGGTCGGCACCCGCAGCGTGGCCTCCAGCGAGCATCTCGGGAGGCTCCTCTCCGCCCGAGCCCTCTCCTTCACGATCTTGAACGCCGTGCGCCATCGGGAGGAGGCAGCCATCGTGCGCCTGGCCGGGGAGCCGAAGGCAATTACGATCGCGACGAACATGGCTGGCCGGGGAACCGACATCCGCCTCGCCGACGGCGTGGCGGCGGCCGGCGGATTGCACGTGATCCTCACCGAGCTGCACGAGTCCGGTCGGATCGACCGGCAGCTCCAGGGCAGGGCCGCGCGCCAGGGGGACCCGGGGAGCACCTGCGCCTTCGTGTCGATCGAGGACGAGCTGGCGGAGCGGTTTCTCCCCAAGATCGTGCGAAGGGCGTTGGAGTCCGGCCTCCGGGCCCATGCCGGCTGGGCCCGATGGGCCGCCAGGCGCGCGCTCGGCTACGCCCAGCGCAGGGCGGAGCGCTTCGCATTCAGGCAGCGCCGCGGCGTCATGGCCCAGGACCGCATGCTTGCGGAAAACCTCCTTGCGGGCCAGGCGATCGACCAGCTGTAGCGCCGCCGGGCGGTAGGCAGAATTTGCCGCGCAAAGACTTCTTTGCCTTCCGGGAAGATAAGGGCTTGTCAAAAGAACATTCAGGTACTTTGTGGGCGGAGCTGAAACTTGCCACACCGAGTATCAATGGGGCAATCACCCCACGCGCATTTGAGGTAGAACATCTGGAATCGCGGCTGCTGCTTTCCGCGGTTCCGGTGGTCTTGCCTTTGTCGGTGACGGCCGCCAACACCAGCGGCACGGCGCAGAAGGTTTCGCTTCTCCCTGCCGGCGCGGTTTCCAATGCGACTCCGGTCCAGTCGGGCTCCCAGGGAATGTCCGCAGGCGGCCTCGAATGGCAGTTCGACGCCCAGACCGGAACCCTCGTGCTGGGCGGCACGGCAAGCGCGGAGATTCAACGGCAGGCCCCGGCCCCAACTTCCGTCGTGGCCGACTCGGTGGTGCCGCCTCCCACGGTATCTGCGCCAGCGGGCGCGGGAGTCACCTTCAACGGGACGAGTTCCTCGGTCAACGTGGGGGCGGGCATTACCCTGGACAGCCAGGCAAGCCTGACTTCGGCCTCCGTAACGATTGCCTCCGGATACGAGCAGGGCGAGGACGTCCTCACCATCGCCGGCCAGACCGGCTCCTCGGGGACGCTTTCGGACGGACTTTCGTGGCAGTTCAACAGCAAGACGGGCACGCTCAGCCTGTCGGGCGCGGGCACTGCGGCCACCTATGAGGGCGACCTGCAGCAGGTGACTTTCAAGGACTCACTTTTCCTTGCGAACGCGCCCCCGACCAACGGCATCCGGCAATTGACCGTGACGGCGACCAACGCCGGTGGCACAGCGTCGACGCAGATTGGATCCCTCGACGTGAATGTGGCCTACCTGGAGTACAGCACGAGCCAGGGCACGACCCTCTACGCAACGAATCCCGGCAGCACCGTCATCCTGGGAGGATCCTCTTCTGACGCGTCCCAATCGGCCACGGACGTGGTGCTCGACCCAACGCAGGTCAGCGGCCTTGGAACGGGCGGCACGGTGAACATAGGCGTGTCGACCGACGCAAACACGCTGGTGGTTGGCGACGGCAGTTCCAACACCGTGAACCTTCCCGGCACGACGACGGTGCTGACCGGGAATGAGGTCTATTTTGATTCCTCGGCCACGGTCGGGAACCTGGTCGTCAACGGTTCCGGCCACACGACATTCTTCGGTTCAAACAGCGGCAATACCAACGTGGTCGCATCGGGAGGGGAGACCGTCAACGACTCCGTCGTCGTGGACGCCACCTCCACCGTTACGGCCCAGGCCGGCTCCATTGCCTTCCAGAGCAGCGGCACGGTGGACGCCGGTGGCGCCGGAGTGAGCCTCACCCTGACCGCCTCCCAGTCCGTGAGCACCGGAGCGATCGGGACCGACGCCGATCCCCATGCCGTGGGCCTGCTCCAGAACCTGACCATCACCGCCACCGCCGGGTCGGTGACCGTGGCGGGCACGACGGACATTTCCGGCAACTTGAATGTCACCGCCGGGACGACGATGACGTTCACCGGCCAGGTGACCGTGGGCGGAAACGTCACGCTGAGCGGCGGCGGGGCGATCAATTTCGAGGGCGGGCTGTCCGTGACCGGAGGCCTGACCATCACGCATGCGGGTTCGGTGACCTTCTCGAACGGAAATGTGAGGGTTGTCGGGGCGGTCGCAATCGGGAGCTCCTCGACCTTCGGCAATATAACGAGCGTCAACTTCACCCCGACTGCCCGGCTCGACTACGGCGGCACGGCCGCCATATACGCGACCGGGGGCCTGACCTTCGGGGCGGCCGTGGGGCTCGACAACACCCTCACTCCGCTGTCGCTGGGGCTGGGCTCGAACGGCCCGATCCAGTTCAGCAGCGGCGCCCAGGTGCTCCTGGGGAATGCACCGCTGACGGTCTCCAGGACCACGAACCTATCCTTCTCAGAAGGATTCACGGCCGGGTCGGTGGCCCTGGAGGGCATTTCCGGATCCCTTACGGTCAGCAACAACGCGACGATTGGCTACAGCATGGATGCGACCGCGCAATCCGCCGCCACGTTCGCGGGGATCTCGGTGGGCCCCGGGGGCGCGGTGATCACGGCAAACAGCATCAGTTTCACGGGTGGGAGCGACTCGGTGGCGGTCTCAGGGTCCGCTTCCGCGCTCACCCTCAAGCCCTACACGACCAGCGAGAACATCGGCGTGGGTTCGCCGGGCGGCAGCTCGACGGGCAGGCTGAACATAACCGACGCCGACCTGACCGCGATCAACGCAGGCTTCTCGCTGGTGACGATCGGCGATGCGGCCGCGGGCACCGGAGCCGTCGTGCTTGGCGGTGTCGGCGAGTTCTACAACGGGACGATGCAGAATCCGACCGAAGTCGTCGGGGGGGCCTTGACGGTCACGTTCCCGACCGAGATCGAGTCCACGGCGAACTACCTCCAGCTGGTCGCCAGGGCCGGGGCGATCACGGTGAATTCCAATATAAACACCACCGTCAATGACCAGAATCCATGGGTCTTGATGCAGGCCTCCGGAAACATCGTCATCAACGACCCTGTGGAGGCCACCGACACGATCTCGCTGGTGGCCGGGTATGGCACCGGAACGGGCTCGGTGACGGTCAACGGAACCGGCAGCAACACGGGCTCGCTGACCACATTGAACTCGGCGACGCTGGGCGGACTGCTGGGCGAGCCGGACAACCGGATTGAAATCGTCTCAGGGACAACCTCGGGCGGCATCACGATCAACGGCACCGGGAGCACCAACGAGATCAACGCGACGGGGACGGGGTCCCAGGTGGTCCTGAGCGCAACCGGGGGCGCAATTTCCCAGACCGGGCTCATCAGTGCAACGAACCTTGCGGTGACGGCATCGGGAAATGTGACGTTAAACACGAATGTCCAGACGGTTGCGTCGGAAACGATCAACGGATTCATCCTGACCGGCGGCTCGGGGGCCACGGCAACCGCGACGCTTTCGGGGACAGGCGTGGGCTCTGTGGCGATCAATACGAGCGGGACTCTGTATAACGTTGAGCCGACCGTGACTCTGGTGGGCGGAGGCGGCTCGGGCGCGACCGCGACCTCGGTCATCAACGGCTCTGTGACCGGGATCACCGTGACGAATGCCGGGGCGGGGTACACGAGCGCGCCGACGGTTTCCTTTTCCGGGGGCGGCGGTTCCGGGGCGACAGCCACTGCGATCCTTAGCGGCGGTATCAGCTGGATCGCAGTGAGCGCCGGCGGGACCGGCTATACGAGCGCGCCGACGGTTAGCTTCACGGGCGGAAGTGGATCCGGTGCTACGGCGACCGCGACGGTGATCAATGGCTCCATCGTGGGGATCACGGTGACGGCAGCCGGCAGCGGCTACACGAGCGCCCCCACGGTCAACTTTACGGGTGCCGGTTCCGGGGCGGTGGCCGCTGCGGTCCTCAACGAGTCGGTTACCTCCATCAATGTGACAGCGGCGGGCAGCAATTATACGAGCGCGCCCACGGTCACGATCACGGGCGGGGGCGGCACAGCCGCAGCGGGCATTGCCAACATTTCGGGCGGTGTCACCGGGGTGGCGATCACTTCGGCGGGCGTTGGCTACATCTACGCCCCGACGGTCGTCTTTGGCTCGGGTGCCGGGGCCCTTGTGGTCAATGGCATCGAAATGGTGGGTTCAGGCTCCGTGACGATCACCCAGGCGGCTGCGATCGCCATCAACAACGTGAGCACCGCCTCCGTGGGGGCCACCCCCGGCAGCTTCACCCTTACGACAGCGCCCAGCAGCGGTGGAAACATAGCGGTCGGGACGATGGACACGATTTCCGGGGCGATCACGCTCACTGCCGACGGAGCCATCACGGACGCCGGGGCTGGCAGCACCGATGTGGTGACTTCGGGCGAGCTCATCGCAACCGCCAAGACCGGCATTGGAGCCAGGATCTCGCCCGGGCCGATCCAAACCTCGATCGGCTCCCTCCAGGCCACCAACTCGGTCAGCGGGGGGATCTTCATCACCGATACCGACGGATTGAATATTGTGGGAACGGGCGTGCAGACTCAGGCCGGAAACGGGAGCATCGTGATCCTGGCGAGCGATGGGAGCCTTACGGTCAATGCCCCGGTGAGCGCGAATGGCAGCGGGAACATCCTCCTCAACGCCCAGGGAAGCACAGCCTCGAATTCCGACGTGCTGGACACGGCGAATGTCACGACCGGCACCGGGTTCATCTCGATCTTTGGCAACCGCAATGTTGACTTTGGGGGTTCATCGAGCGTGTCGGTGCCCGGCACGGGTGGAGACGTCGACGTGGTCGCCACGACCGGGGCGATCGCGGAGGCCTCCACATTCCAGATCCTCACCAATGGCGCCAATATCCTGATCCAGGCCGCCACCAACGTGCTGGTCGGCGTGATCGACGCCCGGGTCAGCGCAGACCGCACAAGCGGGCTTCTGACGAGCCAGTCGGCGACATCGAACCCATGGGGCACGATCGCGGTGGTCGCCACGGCCGGGACCATCACCGGCGCCGAGCCGGGCACGACGACGGCGACCGAGATCTTTGCCAACGGGCTGGAGCTCAACTCCGGAACGGGAATCGGGGTTCTGTCCCCCGGGGCCGCGAATCCGATCGAGACCGAGGTCGCGACGGTTGCGGCCGAGACGACCGTATCGGGCGGCATTGCGATCCAGGATGCGACGGCGATCACCGAGGACGCAATCGGGAGCTTCCACGAGACCAGGGTCGCCACCCTGGGCGTCCCCGTGACTTTCACCGTCAGCGGGCTCTCGCAAATCACGACGGCATCTGGCGGGAGCATCGTCCTGACGACGCTGAACGGGCCCATCACGTTGAACCAGGCGGTCACCGCCAACGGCGCCGGCAACGTGCTCATCAATGCGGTCGGGGCGGGCTCCACGGTCACGGGCAACGCCAGCGTCGAGTCGACCACGGGCAACATCACCGTCGTGGCCGCGGCCACCGTCAGTTTCGCCGCCGCGGAAAACATTGAGACGACCGGCAGCGTCGACGTCGAGGGAACGAGCGGCTCGGTGACCTTCGACCCGGACAGCGAGGTGACCAGCGGCGGCGGGAACGTCCGGATTGTCGCGGGTGTGAGCGTGACGGTCGGGGGGGTGAACGCCGGCTCCGGCAACGTGGCGATCACGGCGGGGAGCGGGTCGATCATCGACGGGGGCGATGCATTCTTCACGAACGTGACCGCCTCCTCGCTCTGGCTGAATGCCGGGACGGGAATCGGAACCTCCGCGACACCGCTTGAGGCGGCGGTGGGCACGATCACGGCCGCGGCCGGAAGCGGCGGGATCTACGTGCAGGTGCCCTCGACGATATCCGCGGTGACGGTGAACACGGTCACCTTCACCCTCTCCAAGGTGAATGCGGACGCGACGGTTTCGACGGCGACGGTCACCGCGCAGCAGGACCTGACGACGAGCTCCGGTGGCAACATCCAGCTCGTGACCGTGGGCGGGTCCATCGCGCTGGATGACGGGACGCCAACCAATTCGATCTCGGTGAGCGCCAACGGCGCCGGAACCGTCACGATCAATGCCCAGGGGACGGGCTTCAACCTCACGATCAATGCAAACGTGACGTCCGGGACGGGCAACGTCTCCCTGACCGCTGCGGACAACGTCACCCAGAACGCGAACGTGACGACGGGCGGAAGCGGGACGGTCGGCGTGACGGCGACCAGCGGGTCAATCACGATGGCGGACCTTACGACGACGACGAGCGGGACCGGGGCGATCACCTATCTCGCCGCCGATAATGTTGCGCTGTCCCTTATCGCGAGCGCGAGTGGAGCCCTGAATGTCACCGCGACTTCCGGCGCGATCACCGACAATACGGCGGCCGAGACGGCCAACCTTTCGACGACGGGCCTTGTGACGCTTCTCGCGGCAACCGGCATCGGCGGCACGGGCAGCGCGGACATCAACACGACGATTGGCTCCCTGGCGGCGACCAACACGACCTCGGGCCCTATCGTGATCAACCAGGTGGGAGCGCTCTCGATAGCGTCGGGGGGCGCCAAGAACCAGGGCAGCAGTGGGACCATCATTGTCACGGTCTCTGGCGGCACGCTCGCGGTCGGGGGAGCCGTCTCCGCGACCGGGGCAGGCCTTATCCTGCTGAGCACCAGCGGTTCCGGCGCGAATATCACCACCTCCGCGGCGATCAGCTCCGGCACGGGCGCACTCAGCATCCTGGCAGCGAACTCCGTGACCTTGGGCGGGGCGGTCACGACGGGCGGCACAGGAACCCTGGACATCGAGGGTGCGGCCGGAAGCGTGACGATCAATGACAACGTCGCGGTATCAACCGCCGGCGGCAACGTGCTTCTGAAGGCCAACGGCTCGGTGGCGGTGACCGGGGTGAATGCCGGAACCGGATCGGTGACGGTCACGGCGACCACGGGCTCGATCACCGACGGCGGGGACACGCTGACGGATGTAACGGCGGCCTCGGTCCGGATGTCGGCTGCAATCGGGATCGGAACCGGGCTCCTGCCGGTCGAGCTGGCGACGGCGACAGTGGCGGCCGCGGCCACCTCCGGAGGCATCTATCTCAAGGACAACGAAGCGGTGACGGTCGGGACGGTCGCCGCAGTCGGGGTCAGCCAGGTGCTGGCCGGGGGAACAACGTCGTCCATCGGCGACAGCGCCTCGACAAGCGACCTCGCTACGACCGGAGGCGGTGCGATCTGGCTCACGACGACCGCAGGGTCGATCACCCTCACGGACGGCTCCATCTCGAACAACCTGGCGATCGACTCCGACACGGGATCGATCACGGTGACCGCCCAGACGGACGTCCTGCAGCAAACCAGGGTTTCCACCGGAGGCTCCGGAACGGTCGGGGTGACGGCGACCACGGGTTCCGTCACGATGAGCGCCGGCACGACGACGACCAGCGGGACGGGTGCGATTACCTACAATGCGGCCCAGAACGTGGCCCTGTCGGTGCTGACCAGCACGAGCGGCGCGCTGACCGTCACGGCGACCGCCGGGTCGATCACGAACGTGCTCGCTCCCGCGACGACCGTGAACCTCTCCAGCGCCGCGCTCGGGACCCTCACGGCTGCGACAGGCATCGGCTCGGCGAGCCCGAACAACCTCAACACGACGGTCGGCTCCCTCACGGCCACCAATACGACCTCGGGCGGAATCTTCATCATCCAGACGACCGCGCTCACGATCGCCTCCGGAGGGGTCCGGACCCAGGGAGGAAACGGGCCAATCTCGATCGTCGTCCAGGACGGCAGCTTCACCGTGAATGGTGCGGTCAGCGCCAACGGAAGCGGCAACGTGCTCCTGGAGGCCGAGGGTTCGGTGACGCCGGCGTCGGACCTCCTCGTGAATGCGGCGGTGTCGAGCGGCTCGGGCAGCATCACGCTCGAGGGCTTCCGCAATGTGACCTTCACGACACCCGGCGACGTGACCGTGGCCGGCTCCGGAGGCACGATTGACGTCTACGCCGAGAATGGGGCCATCGCGCAGGCGGCGGCGTCCGACGCGCAGACGGACGGCTCGAACATCATCTTTCACGCCGCGACGAACATCGTCGTCGGGATTGTGGACGCGCGGGTGACGAGCGACCAGGGCGGAACGACGACCAGCCAGTCGAGCTGGGGCAACGTGGCCCTCACGGCGACTGCCGGGACGATCACCAACGCCCAGGCGCGGGTCGCCAGCGGCACCAACCTCTACGCGAACAACCTGAGGCTCGAGTCCTTTGGAGGCATCGGCGTCCTGGGGTCGGGGGCCAACAACCCGGTCGTGACCGAGGTCGTCACCGTTGCGGCGGTCACCGACAGCGCCGTCTCGGGCGACATCAATCTCCTCGAGGACACGGGCGTGGCGGTCGGCGCGGTGGCTGTCTTTTCCGCCAATGTCGTGGCGGAGGACGCGAGCGTCTCGACCACCTCGACGTCGGCCCTCTCCGGCCTGACGACGACCACCGGCAGCACGGGCTCGATCGTCCTCGCGACGACGAACGGAACCATGACCGTGTCGACGCCGGTGTCGGCGGGCGGCAGCGGGAACATCCTCCTTGAGGCGCAGGGTGCAGCCTCGGACGTCCTGGCGAGCGCCGCGATCGGAACCGTTTCGGGAAGCATCGAGGTTTGGGCGGGGCGGAATGCGACTTTCACGGGAACCGCCAATGTGACCGTGGCCAACGCGGCCGGCACGATCGATGTCGTGGCGGCAGCCGGTGCGGTCAGCCAGCTTGCAGCCCTTGAGGCCCAGACGGACGGCGCGAACATCAGCTTTGCGGCTGGCACGAACATCGTCCTTGGAATCGTGGACGCCCGGGTGACCAGCGACCGGAGCGGCACGCTCACCAGCCAGTCGAGCTGGGGCAATGTGGCCCTCAAGGCCACGGGCGGAACGATCACGAACGCCCGGGCGCGGGTGGCAAGCGTCACGAACATTTATGCCAATAACCTGCGGCTCGAGTCCTCCACGGGGATTGGCGTCCTGGGATCTGGAGCCAACAACCCGATCGTGACCGAGGTCGTGACCGTCGCCGCTAAGACTGACAGCGCCTCGTCCGGGAACATCGATCTCCTGGAGGACACGGCGGTGACGGCCGGCGCGGTCGCCGTCTTCCCGGTCAACGCGGTTGCCGTGGACAACACGACCTCTGCCTCCCCGACAACGGCGCTCTCCGGGATTTCGACGGCGACGGGCAGCACGGGCGCCATCGTCCTCGTCACGACCAATGGGACGATCACCGTATCCAACGCCGTCTCGGCGGGCGGCAGCGGCAATGTCCTCCTTGAGGCGCAGGGTGCGACCTCGGACGTCCTGGCGAGCGCAGCGATCGGAAGCGGATCCGGCAGCATTGAGGTATGGGCCGCGCGCAACGCGACCTTCACCGGCACGGCCAACATCAAGGTGACAGGCGCCGGCGGGACGGTCGAAGTGGTGGCGAATGCCGGCGCGATCAGCCAGCTGGCGGCCCTGGAGGCCCAGACCGATGGCTCCAACATCCTCTTTGCGGCGGCGACCGACATCGTCCTCGGAATCGTCGATGCGCGGGTGACGAGCGACCAGGGCGGAACGCTCACCAGCCAGTCGGGCTGGGGCAATGTCTCCCTCAGGGCGACCGGCGGAACGATCACGAATGCCCAGACGCGTGTCGCCAGCGCGACCAACGTCTACGCGAACAACCTGAGGATCGAGTCCTCGACCGGAATCGGCGTACTTGGATCCGGGACCAACAACCCGATCGTGACGGAAATGGCCACCGTGGCGGCGAAGACCGACAGCGCGACGTCCGGCGACATCAATCTGCTGGAGGACACCGCGGCGACCGTCGGAACTGTCGCAGTCTTCTCTGCAAACTCAGTAGGCATCGACAACACCACCTCCGCGTCGTCCACGACCGCGCTTTCCGGGCTCACGACGACGACCGGCAGCACGGGCTCGATCGTGGTCATGACGACCAACGGGACGATCACGGTCTCGACGCCGGTCTCGGCGGGCGGGAGCGGCAATATCCTTCTTGAGGCGCAGGGGACGAATTCCGACGTGCTGGCGAGCGCCGCGATCGGGAGCGGATCCGGCGATATCGAGGTCTGGGCGGCGCGGAATGCGACCTTTACGGGGACGGCCAACGTGACCGTGACCAGCGCGGGCGGCACGATCGATATCGTGGCCTCAGCTGGTGCGATCAGCCAGCTTGCGGCCCTGAAGGCGCAGACGGACGGCGCGAACATCCTTTTCACGGCCGGCACGAACATCGTCCTCGGTATCGTCGACGCGCGGGTGACGAGCGACCAGGGCGGAACGCTCACCAGCCAGTCGAGCTGGGGCAGCGTCGCCCTTACGGCGACGGGCGGCACCCTCACCAACGCGCAGACCCGGGTCGCGGGCAGCACCAACATCTACGCGAAGAATCTGCGGGTCGAATCCTCCACGGGCATCGGTGTCTTGGGATCGGGGACCAACAACCCGATCGTGACCGAGGTCGTTACCGTCGCAGGGAAGACGGACAGCGCGACCTCGGGTGACATCAATCTTCTGGAGGACACCTCGGTGACGGTCGGCACGGTCGCGGTCTTCCCGGTCAATGCGGTCGCCGCCAACAATGTGACCTCCGCGGCCTCCACGACGGCACTTTCAGGTATTGCGACGGCGACGGGCAGCACTGGCGCCATTGTCCTCGTGACGACGAACGGGACCGTCACCGTGTCCAATGCGGTCTCGGCGGGCGGGAGCGGCAATGTTCTCCTTGAGGCGCAGGGCGCGAGTTCGGATGTGCTGGCGAGTGCCCCGATCGGCAGCGGGTCAGGAAGCATCACGATCAGCGCAGCCCGCAATGCGACTTTCACCGGCACGGCAAACGTGATTGTGAGCGGCGCCGGCGGTACGATTGATGTCACGGCGAAGGCCGGGGCCATCAGCCAACTGTCGACCCTGGAGGTCCAGACGGACGGCTCGAACATCCTCTTTACGGCGGCGACGAACATCGTCCTCGGGATCATGGACGCCCGGGTGACGAGCGACCAAGGTGGCACGCCCACCAGCCAGTCGAGCTGGGGCAATGTGGCGCTCACGGCCGCCGGCGGGACCATCACAAACGCTGAACTCCGCGTGGCGAGCGTAACCAACGTCTATGCCAACGGCCTGCGCCTAGAGTCCTCGGCTGGAATCGGCGTCCTTGGCTCCGGGGCCAACAATCCGATCGTCACCGAGGTTGCGACGGTGGCGGCCGAGACGGACAATTCCGGCGGAATCGACCTGCTGGAGCAGACCGCGGTCGCGGTGGACACGGTCGCGGCCATCCCGGTCAATCTCGTGGCTGTGGATGGAACCACGAGCACGGCCTCCTCGACTGCGGCAACTCTTTCCGACCTGACGACAGCGGGCAATGGCTCGGTGGTCCTCGTCACAAACAGCGGCGGAATAACGCTCGACGATGGCGTGAACGCCGACGGATATGCCGTGACTGCCTCGGGAGCCGGGAACGTTCTCATCGACGCGCAGGGAACGGGCTCCAACCTTGTCCTGAACGCCTCGATCAATACGGGGACGGGTGATGTGACATTGGCGGCGGGAGGGAATGTGCAGCTGGCTTCCGGGCTGGGCGTTGTCGCTGCAGGCAACCTTAACGTGGATGCGACCGGCTCCCTGCAGATGTCGGCGAACAATCAGCTCGACAGCACGAGCGGTGTCTGGATCGACGTCGGCGGCGATGCGGTCGTCGGCGGGGTGTTCAGCTCCAACGTCTGGATCGAGGCGGGCGGCTCGATTGCCAATGCCGGGAACCAGGATTTCACCAATGTGACCGCGGCCAACGCGGTGCTGAATGCCGGAAACGGTGTGGGGAGCTCGGCGACCCCGCTGCAGACCGGGGTGACGACGTTCACCTCCGGCAGTGGAAGCGGCGGCGTGAACATCACCCAGACCGGTGCGACGACGATTGGTCCAGTCAGCTTCAGCATCCTGCAGGTAAATCCCGACAGCACGACGACCGCCAATACGGTGACGCAGAACGGGGTTTCGGCCGGCAGCGGCGGGGCGGTTTCGCTGATCACATTGAGTGGCGGGCTGACCGTGGATGGAAACATCACCAGCGCTGCGGCGACCACGATCAATGCCGCAGGGCCGATTTCGATGGCCGCGACGGTTGCCCTGACTGCCAGCGCGGCCACGCTGACCGCAACCGGGGACATCAATGTGAGCCAGATCGACACGGGCACCGGCGCGATCTCGATCACCGGCGGTGGGGCCCTGATCAACGTCCTCGGCAGCTCGGGCGGCGAAAACCTGATCGGTGGTCAAACAACGATTCAGACGGTCGGCAACCAGGGCACCACGGCGAACACCCTCAACACCGAGCTTTCGTGGCTGGACGCTACCGTTACCGGCCCAGGCACAATCGTGGTGGCGCAGACGGGTGCCTTGGACCTATTTGCAACGACGTCAAATGGGCTGATTCAAGTGAATGCATCGGGAAGCCTCACCGCTTCGTCGATTTCTGGCGGTGGTAGCGCCGGCGCGGCAATTACGACGGGCGGCGACCTCCTGGTTGGGTTTGTTACGGTAGCGGGCTCGGTAACTGCGACTGCTGCGGGGCAGATTGAGAACGCTGCCGCCAAGATTCCAGAGTCGAGCACTCCCTTGGTTAACTTTACAACCCCACAGCTGACCCTGAGCGCAGGCATGGGCATTGGCATTGATAATTTCAGCCCTCTTGTGGTGGCCGTTCCATTGCTCTCCGCATCCACTACCACGGGAGGCATCGATATTCGCAACGTTCTAACGACGACCGTCACCGTGAGCAACTTGTCCACCGGGTCCGGCCCAGTGACCTACAGCCAGGCCGGGGGCACCTCGGACGTGACCAACGCGAGCTCCGGCAGCGGCAATGTGAATCTCAGCATGGATAACGGTAACCTGGTCGTGCAGAACGTCTCGGCGGGTGGCACGGGAAACGTGAACCTGAACGTCACCGGTACCGGCCAAATCCAGTACACGACGGCGACCGCCGGCGGCGGCGACGTGAATATTTCCACGAGCCTGAACACGACGATCACCCAGGACATAGTGACGAACGGTGAAAACGTCACGCTGGACGGAGCGATCACCCTGTCGCGCGATACGTCGATCACGACCAACGGCGGGGCGGTCACTTTCAGCAATACCATCGCCGGGCCCTATGCCCTGACGATCAATTCTGGGGCGGGCGCCGTTGACTTTGAGGAACCTGTCGGCGCGGGGACGGGCAATGCCCTGACCGCGCTAACGGTGAACACCTCCTCCTCTATCACCGTTGGCGGCACCCTGACGGTCGCGGGCAACATCAGCTTCACCTCGAGCGGCATCGGCCTGGCCGGCGGCCCGGGATCGGTCTCCACGACCAACGGCGGAAGTTTCACGGTCCAGGCGTCCGGCGCCACAAGCACGATCGGTATCGGGACCGTTCCCAATATGGTCATTGGAAGCAATCCTGCGGCTACCTTCGGCTATACAACGTATTTCTCCGGCGCGGATATTGCGGCACTGGCCCCGGGATTCTCCCAGATCCTGATCGGCAGCCAGGCCAACACCACGGACGTGGACATTGGATCGGGCACCTTCACCAGCCCGACGCTGATCGAGTCGGCGGGCATAGTGCAGGTCGTCAGTCTCGGGACCCTTTCCATCAGCGGTTCGAATCCCCTCACGCTTACGGGCGGGGCGGGGGACAACGGGCAGATCGTGATGCAGCAGGGCTCCAAGATTGCGGCCGGCAGCGGAACGGTGACGCTGACGGCGGACGAAATTAACCTGGCTTCCAGCGCCGGGAACACCACCACCGAAATCAGCGCACGCATTACCGGCACAGGCACCCTTGTCCTGCAGCCACTTACGCTATCGCGCCCGATCTTCGTCGGCCAGTCCCAAGCCTCGGGCCAGCTCGACCTTTCGGTTGCCGCCCTGACGGTTCCGGCGGCGACCCTCAACCTGGTCATAGGCTCCGCACAGGGCACCGGCCCAATCACGGTTGACGCGGTCAGCTTCGACAACCCGGTCACCTTCCAGGCAGGCGGAACCGGGGCGTCGCTCGCATTCGATGGCAATGTCGCGACGACGCAGGCCGGCGACGGAATCTCAGCGAATGTGGCGGGGACGATCACCGTTGCCGGAAACCTGGTCGTCAGTGTGAGCGGGTCGATCGACCTCGCCGCCACGGGCTCCAATGGGGCCGTAGTAGTCGCTCCTTCGGCGGATGAGTTCCTTCACGCGGTTTCCGGCGACATCACCTTGACCGGCCAGAGCCTGACCCTTGGGTCGGCGTCGGATTGGTCGAAGATGCTCGCCTCCGGGGCGGTCAACCTGACCGTGGGCGCCACCGGCGGGACGCTGCAGATGAACAACGACTACTCGGAGATCAAGGCCGGGACCAACATCACGATTTCCGCGGGCTCGACCACGGCCTCCGCGACCGGCCAACTGGGGCTCTCCGGCCAGATCCAGGCCGTCGGCACCATCACGGTGACGAGCAACAGCTCGATCAACCTGGGGAGCGCCAACCTGGTGGCCTTGGGCAGCATTTCCCTGCAGTCGACCGGAAGCGTCAACCTCTCCGCCGGCATCGTGAACAGCCAGCAGGGAACGATTACCGTCACCGCCGATTCAGCCCAGAAGGGCTCGGGCATCCTTGCGCTCGGGGGAACCGCACCGATCCTCCTGTCCTCGACGGGCTCGATCACGCTCAATGGGGAAAGCATCGCAATTGGCAGCACCTCTGCCTTCGCCCGTGTCCTGAGCGGCGGCGACCTGGACATCCAGGCCGACTTCCATTCCGCCGGCATGGGAACGATCAGCTTTGACAACTCCTCAACCCAGGTCGAGGCCGACGGAAACCTCCAGATCGGCGCATCCGCCTTTGGGGCGGGAACCCCCTATGGGGTCACGATTTCCGGGGCGACCCTGAGCGCCACGGGCACGTTTAGCCTTTACTCCCTGGCCAGCATCACGACGGCCAGCACCAACATCGTCAGCACCGGAGCCTTCACAATCTTCGCCGACGACAATCTCACGATCAACTCAGGCACGGTCCTCACGGCAGGCGCCGCCCTCTCCCTGCTGGCCGACGCGAGCACGGGCCTCCAGGGGGCGCTCTCCCTTTCCTCCAATGTCACCATCAATGACCCTGGATACACCGTCACCCTTTCCGGTTTCACCGTCTCCAACAACGCCTCCATCACGGACGCGAAACTGGTTTCCACCTCGGGGCAGTAAAAACACCAACCTAAGTGTTTATCCCCCCTTGCCAGAGGTTTCCCTCCTTAAATAGTACGCCACCGAGTTGAAGCAGCCGACCGACAAATCACGCCTGTCTCCCTACGCCTTCGCGATCGAGGCGTTGGAATCGCGCCTTCTCCTTTCGGGAGTGCCGGCCGTGGCGTTGCCGCTTTCCTCGGTGATCAAGTTCGACGGCACTGCGTCCGCCGTTCATGTGGCCCAGAATGCGACGCTGGCCAGCTCCACTCCCGTTACTTCGGCTGAAGTCACAATTTCATCGGGCTATCAGCAGGGGCAGGACAAGCTGGAGATCGCGGGCCAGACTGGAACGTCCGGCACGCTGGCCGATGGCCTGAAGTGGCAGTTCAATGGCAGCACGGGAACCCTGGAACTCTCGGGTTCGGCCAGCGCAGCCGCCTACCAGAAGGACTTGGGGCAGGTCGTGTATGAGAATGCGAATGCGGCGGCCAACATCGCCCCCACCCAGGGGGCCCGCCAGATCACCGTGGGAGTCGCAAATGCGGCCGGCACCTCTGCCCCCGCGGCTGAAGAGCTCGACGTAACGGCCCCGGTTCAAGCGCCTTCGGCGCCCGCCCCCGTGGCGGGCGGCCAGGTGGTGTTGAAGTCGATGCTCGACACCAACGTGCAGGCAAGCGGCGCCGTCACGATGAGTTCGCTGACGGAGGGCAGCAACAGCACGACTGAAATCGACATCAGCAGTGCCACCAGTTACGGCCAGATCACCCTTTCGGGAAACGGGGCTCTCAATGGGCAGCTTCAGGTGGTGCTGGAGGGTGGATACGCACCCGCCGTGGGCACGACCTTCAACATTATCACCGCCAGCTCCCTGAGCGGCGCCTTCACCTCGTCCAAGGGCCTGTTTGGTTTTGGCAGCAACTCTGCGTATTTCAAGGTGACCCAGACGGCCACGGGAGTCCAGCTGACGGTCACCGCTGTGCCTGGTGGTGGAATCGTCCTGAACCCGACGACGGCGTCGGATGCGAACGAATTTGGCACACTCCTGAATTCACCCTATTTTCCAAACAACGGCCCCGGGACGGTCAGCGGGGGAATCAGCATCTCCCAGTTCGTCTATTTCCAGGGAGACTTCTCGCTTTCCGTCGAATCCCTGACGGTCAGCGTGGGCGGGCAGTCAAAGCAGGTCGAGGCCCTTTTGGTCGCGGTCACCAACGTCGATGTCTTCATCGGGCTGGGCGGACCCTATTGGCTCAACAATGGGCAGAGCACGAACAGCAGTGCGATAGGTCTCGCCCTCTCGGGGGTCAATGTGGCGTTTGGCCTGTTCATCCCGACTTCGCTCACCGATTTTCACAGTTACTTCGCGCTCAAGCTGACGGCGGCCAGTGCATCGGTTGTCGGGCTGGGTTCGGACCTGGTGATGACCGCGCAGAACATCGTGGTGTCCGTGAACCAGGCGTTCAATGCAGTGGGTCTCGACGGGCCGGCCATCGACTTCACCCAGATGTCCGGCGGGGGACTTCCCGTTTCGGCCGGCGGTACCACGGTGACCATGGATATGAGCCAGGGCATCGTTGAGGCTACGGTCGGGCTGGCGACCCTCGAGGTGTCGCAATTTGTCACAGTGATCGGCAGCTTTGCCTTCGAGAAAGGCGCTGAGACCACGATCACGACCGAGAGCGGGGCGACCGAGAACGTGGACACGATGGCGATCGGCGCCTCGAACGTCTACGTATTTGTAGGCATCGGCGGGCCATACTGGGCCGACGACAGCGGGAACCTCGTCAACGGCGGGGCGGGGGCCGTCGGCATAGCGCTGGCGAACGTCAATGTCGGGATGGCCTTTTTCGAGCCGACCGTGCTCGAAAACGCCCTGAACGGGAGCGTCAGCGGCAACGACGCCTCGAAATACTTTGCCCTCAAGGTGACGGCTGCGAGCGCGTCCATTGTGGGCATGCCGAGCTTCCTGACCCTGAGCCTCCAGAACATCGATATTGGGGTCAACACGGTCGACAATCCCTTCAACATCCTTGGAATCAAGACCTATAAGGCGATCGACTTTGCCACCAGCTTCCCGGCAACCGGGTCGAATCCGGTGGGGTTCGCCGTCCCGACCGGCACAGGTACGAACCCTGTCTATCTGGACTTTGAGGGCGAGATCCTCGAGGCGAGCGTGGGGCTGGCGACGCTGGAGGTATCCCAGTTTGTGACCGTGATCGGGAGCTTCGCCTTCGAAAAGGGCGCCGAAACCACCATCACCACCGAAAACGGGGATACGGTGAATGTGGACTCGATGACCATCGGGGCCTCGAACGTCTATGTGTTCGTGGGCATTGGCGGACCTTATTGGGCGGACGACAGCGGCAATCTCGTCAATGGCGGGGCGGGGGCCGTCGGCTTGGCGCTGGCGAACGTCAATGTGGGCATGGCCTTCTTCGAGTCCACGGCCCTCGAGAACGGCTTCAGCGGGGTCTTCAGCCACGCCGACGACTCGAAGTACTTTGCGCTCAACGTGACTGCGGCCAGCGCCTCCATCGTGGGGATGCCGAGCTTCCTGACCCTTTCGCTCCAGAACATCGTCATCGGGGTCAACAAGGTCGACAACCCCTGGAACATCGGCGGGGCGGAGTTCTACAAGGCTATCGACTTTGCAACCAGCTTCCCGGCCGTGGGGAATACCCCAGAGGGGTATGCTGTCTCAACAGGGACCGGCACGGCACCGGTCTATCTCGACTTTGAAGGCGAGATCCTCGAAGCGAGCGTGGGGCTGGCGACGCTGGAGGTATCCCAGTTTGTGACCGTGATCGGGAGCTTCGCCTTCGAAAAGGGCGCCGAAACCACCATCACCACCGAAAACGGGGACACGGTCAACGTGGACTCGATGACCATCGGGGCCTCGAACGTCTATGTGTTCGTGGGCATTGGCGGACCGTACTGGGCGGACGACAGCGGCAATCTCGTCAATGGCGGGGCTGGGGCCGTCGGCTTGGCGCTGGCGAACGTCAATGTGGGCATGGCCTTCTTCGAGTCCACGGCCCTCGAGAACGGCTTCAGCGGGGTCTTCAGCCACGCCGACGACTCGAAGTACTTTGCGCTCAGCGTGACCGCCGCCAGCGCTTCCATCGTCGGGATGCCGAGCTTCCTGACGCTTTCGCTTCAGAACATCGTCATCGGGGTCAACAAGGTCGACAACCCCTGGAACATCGGCGGGGCGGAGTTCTACAAGGCTATCGACTTCAAGACCAGCTTTCCGGCCTCAGGCAGCACCCCTGAGGGATATGCCGTCGCAACGGGCACGGGGACGACTCCTGTTTACCTGGACTTTGAGGGAGAGATCCTCGAGGCGAGCGTCGGCCTGGCCACGCTGGAGGTGTCCCAGTTCGTGACGGTGATTGGCAGCTTTGCTTTCGAGAAGGGCGCCGAGACCACGATCACCACCGAAAACGGGGACACGGAGAATGTGGACTCGATGACCATAGGGGCCTCGAACGTCTATGTGTTTGTGGGGATCGGTGGACCGTACTGGGCGGACGACAGCGGGAACCTCGTCAACGGCGGTGCGGGGGCGGTGGGAATCGCCCTGGCGAACGTCAATGTGGGCATGGCCTTCTTCGAATCCACGGCCCTCGAGAACGGCTTCAGCGGGGTCTTCAGCCACGCCGACGACTCAAAGTACTTTGCGCTCAGCGTGACCGCTGCCAGCGCCTCCATCGTGGGGATGCCGAGCTTCCTGACCCTCTCGCTTCAGAACATAGTCCTGGGGGTCAACAAGGTCGACAACCCCTGGAACATCGGCGGGGCGGAGTTCTACAAGGCGATCGACTTCAAGACCAGCTTTCCGGCATCGGGGAGTACGCCGGAAGGGTATGCCGTTGCGACCGGCACCGGCACGAACCCCGTCTATCTGGACTTTGAGGGCGAGATCCTCGAGGCGAGCGTGGGGCTTGCGACGATTGAGATATCCCAGTTTGTGACCGTGATCGGGAGCTTCGCCTTCGAAAAGGGCGCCGAGACGACGATTACCACGGAGAGCGGGGACACGGTGAACGTCGACTCGATGACCGTCGGGGCCTCCAACGTCTACGTGTTCGCTGGAATCGGAGGCCCCTATTGGGCGGACGACAGCGGGCATTTGGTGAACAACGGGGACGGGGCCATGGGCATAGCCTTGGCAAACGTCAACGTGGGCATGGCCTTCTTCGAATCCACGGCGCTTGAGAACGGATTTAGCGGGGTCTTCAGCCACGCCGACGACTCGAAGTACTTTGCGCTCAGCGTGACCGCCGCCAGCGCCTCGGTCGTGGGAATGCCGGGCTTCCTGACGCTGAGCCTGCAGAATATAGTGATCGGGATCAACAAGGTAGACAACCCTTGGAACGTCGGAGGCGTGGAGTTTTACAAGGCGATCGACTTTAAGACGAGCTTCCCGGCGTCGGGAGGTACCCCGGAGGGATATGCCGTAACTACGGGGACGGGCACGACGCCGGTCTATCTGGACTTTGAAGGCGAGATCCTCGAGGCGAGCGTGGGGCTTGCGACGATTGAGATATCCCAGTTTGTGACGGTGATCGGCAGCTTCGCCTTCGAGAAGGGGGCCGAGACCACCATTACCACCGAGTCCGGAGCCTCGGTCAATGTCGACACCCTGGCGATTGGCGCGTCCAACGTGTACGTGTTCGTCGGGATCGGGGGCCCCTATTGGGCGGACGACAAGGGCGATCTTGTGAACAACGGCGACGGTGCAATGGGCATCGCGCTGGCGAACGTCACCGTGGGCATGGCCTTCTTCGAGCCCACGGCACTGGAGAACGTGCTCAGCGGCAATGTCACGGGGAACGATGCCTCAAAGTACTTTGCCCTGAGCGTGACTGCGGACAGCGCCACGGTGGTCGGGATGCCGAGCTTCCTGACGCTCAACCTCCAGAACATCGTCATCGGGATCAACCAGGTCGACAATCCGTTCAACACGAGCTTGCTGGAGCTGTACAAGGCGATCGACTTTGCGACGAGCTTCCCCGCGTCGGGGAGCACTCCCGAGGGCTTCGCGGTCTCCACGGGAACGGGGACTCCACCGGTGTACCTGGACTTCGAAGGCGAGATCCTCGAGGCGAGCGTGGGCCTCGCGACCATTGAAATCTCCCAGTTTGTGACGGTGATCGGCAGCTTCGCCTTTGAGAAGGGGCAGGAGGAGACGGTCCAGCTGGACGACGGGACAAGCCAGCTCGTGGACACGCTGGAGATCGGCGCCTCCAATGTGTATGCCTTCGTGGGCCTCGGGGGACCCTACTGGGCGAACGACCAGGGCGGCCTCGCAAGCAACAGTGGCAGCGCCATCGGCATCGCCGTTTCCAACGTCGACCTCGGCATGGTGTTCATGGAGCCCAAGGTCGCCGAGGATGTCCTGGCCGGGAGCCTCAGCGGGGACGAGCTGTCCAAGTACTTTGCGCTGAGCGTCACGGCCACGAGCGCCGCCTTCGTTGGGCTCCCGAACTTCATCACGCTTTCGGCAACGAACGTCCAGATTGGGATCAACATGACGTCGAACTCGATTCCGGCGGCCTTGTTTTCCCCGGGGAACGTCGATTTCGATGCAAGCTTTCCCTCCGTGGGCGGGGCGCCGGCGGGCCTGGCGATTTCAACGGGCACGGGCACGACACCCGTGTACCTCGATTTCACCTCGGGCATCCTTGAGGCGAGCGTCTCCAACGCGACGATCCAGATCTCCCAGTTTGTCTACCTGACGGGCAGTTTCGCATTCGAGGATGGCAACCCGGCAACCGTGACGGTGGACACCGGGTTCCCAGATGCGCCCGGGTTGCCGGCGACAATCACGGAAGATGTCAACACCATCACCGTGGGGGGGACCGGAATCACAGCTTTTGTGGGGCTGGACTACGGCACGAATCCCGACGGCAGCCTGAGCTCGAATGCGCTCGGGCTCTACATGCAGAACGTCACCTTCGGCCTCGCGATACTCCAGCCGGCCGTCCCCGCGGTTTTTCCGGGAATCAATAATTACCTGCCTTCGTACTTTGCCCTGACGGCGACCGCGACCAACGTGTCCCTGGTCGGATTCCCGGGGGTCACCCTTACGGCCAACAACGTCACCGTGAACGTAAACACGGGCTCCTCCTGGCCGGGCGATCTTGGAGTTCCAATCGTGGACTTCCTGGACAGCTTCCCCTCGTCCACGACCAACGGCGTGACGACGCCTGGTGGCCTCGAGGTCAGCACCGGCACCGGTACGGCACCCGTGTACATCGATTATGCCGGCACCCAATTGATCGGAGCCAGCACGACCAACGCGACCCTCGACCTGTTTGGCATCGTGACTGTGCAGGGAGGCTTCGCCTTCGAGCAACAGGCCGGCGAGACGGTCAACATCAACACGGGTCTTCCGGATAATTTCGCCTCGATTGCGTCCAGCCTTGGCCTCGGATCCGTCCTGAGCGACATCACGTCGCTGGCAACCGGCGGTGCGGTGACCGTTTCGAGCGACCTGTCGACCATCAGCGGGATCCCGGTATCCATCATGACGATCGGCGTGTCGGACGCCTCCGCGTTCGTTGGCTATGGGGGTCCTGCCAGCAACTCGGGTGCCGTAGGATTCTCCCTCACTGGGCTGAACCTGGGGCTTGCGATCATGAAGCCGCTTGGGCCGGAATTCTCGTGGATGCCGACATTCACGTCGGCCTACGCCACCGTCGATTCAATGGGCCTCGTCGGCCTCCCCATCCTGAGCGTCACGGCCACGGGCGTGACGCTCAACATGAACTGGGGCACCCCGTGGGGCGGCGGGGTGGGGCAGCCGTCGATTGACCTCGATTCGAGCTTCCCGGCGGCAAACGGCAACCCCGCCGGGCTCGAGGTGGTCACGGGCGGGACGCCGATCTACCTGGATTACACCGATGCGCGCATCGGCATCACCGTCCAATCGGCTTTGATCGAGGTATCGAGCTTTGTCTACCTGAGCGGGTCCTTCGACTTTGAGATGGGTGAGACGTACACGGTCAACGTCGACACGGGCGTCTCGGCAAATCTTCTCAGCCTGTTCGGATTGACCAGCACCGAGATTTCCGGCGTCGAGATGGACACGATCACGGTCGGGGCCTCGAACGTGAATGTCTTTGTCGGGCTTGGCGGGCCGTATTTTGGGACGGGGGACCCGGGAAGCGCCGTCGGCCTTTACATGACGGACGTGGATGTCGGGATGGCGATCATGCGCCCGTCCGACCTGACGTTCTTCAGCGGCGGGAGCGGCAGTCCGTCCTTCACGGCGATCTACGCCTCGGCGGCGACCGCCGGGATCGTTGGGATCGGTGGCAGCGCATTCACGCTGACCCTCAGCGGGGTCTCGGTGCTGGTCAACATGTCGTCCATTTCCTTTGGCGGGGTTTCACCTGCGGTCGACTTTGACAGCTCCTTCCCGGCGACGACCGTGAACGGCGTGGCTGTCCCGGCGGGCCTGGCGATTCCAACCGGCGGGACGCCCGTCTACCTCGACATGGCGGGAGGCGATCTCGAGGCGTCCGTCGCCGCATTTACCCTCGATGTGGCCAATTTCCTGTACTTGAGCGGGTCGGTCGCGTTTGCCCAAGGCCCGTCACAGCTGGTCGACGTCAATACAGGCTTCCTTGGGGCCACCCTGGGCCAGGTGATCCCGCAGGAGATCGACGGGGTCGACATGGACACGATGACCATCGGCGGAAGCAACCTGACCGGCTTTGCCGGACTGAACGGCCCGTCCCCGAACGACGCCGGCGCGATCGGGTTCCAGATCACGAACCTGAACCTGGCCATGGTGATGATGACGCCGACCCTGATCACGGAGTTTCCCGGAGGGGAGGACTTGGCGCCGCACTTCCTTGCGCTGACAGCCACGGCGCAGTCATTTGGGCTGGTCGGATTCGACCCCTACATGACGGCGACCGCCAACAATGTGACCATCAATTTCAACGGCAGCTACGAGCCGGGAGCGGGTGCGGGGAACGTCGCGAGCCTCCTGCTCGGAATGCCCTTCGTCGACTTCGACAAGAGTTTCCCCTCGTCGACCTCGAACGGTGTGACGACGCCCGCAGGCCTCGCCGTGCCCACGGGCGGGGCCCCGATCTACATAGATTTTAACTCGGCCATCGTCCAGGCCATCCTTGGTTTTGCCGACGTGAGCCTGGACTTCGGGGCGATCGGACTGGAGGGGAGCTTTGCCCTCACGCTCGGGCCCACCGAGACCGTGACGCTCACGGACGGCACGACCCAGACGGTCGAGACTCTGGAATTCGGGGCCGCCAACGTGTACGGCTTCGTGGGCATCAACGGTCCCTACTACTCGGACACGAACGGCAACCTCGCGATCGACCCGGCCAGCTCGTCGAACCCGAACGGCGACACGCCGAACACGAATGCGATCGGCCTCGCCCTCAACGGTCTCGACCTCGGGATGATCATCATGAAGGCGACGAATGCGCTTCTGCCCGATCTCTTCATCGCGGCGTCGCTGTCGGTGAACAGCGTCGAGCTGGTGGGCATCCCGCATGTGTCGGCCGTGCTCTCCGACGTGCTCGTGAACCTGAACCTGGGGGTCGCGGTGTCCCCCAGCACGGGCCTGCCGGTTCCCACCGAGGTCAACTTCGTGACCAGTTTCCCGGCGACCACCACGAACGGGGTGACAACCGGACCCGGACTCGAGGTTCCGACGGGGGACCCGAACACCCCTGTGCTGATCAATTTCACCGGTCTGCTGATCCAGGTCCAGGCCCAGGCGGAGTTGGACGTCTACGCAGGCAACGACCCCAACAGCTACTGGTTCGACCTTGTCGGGGACTTCAGCTTCCAGCTCACGGGCAACTCGCTTGCGGTCTACGTCAACGCGACCCTGAACGTGGGGCCGCACGGCAGCCCGTGGATCTCATTCAGTTCTCTGGGGCTGCTGTACATCAGCTCAGCCGGCATGGGACTCGACCTGGACCTGACGCTCAACGCGAGCGTGGGCTCCGTCAGCGGCGGGAGCACGCCCATCATCGGGTTTAGCGCGACTTTCCAGCTTCTCTTCAATACGACCGGCCAGGACATCAACTACACCCTGCCCACCGGGTTCGTCGCGCCGACGGACAGCACGACCACGACCGTCAACGGGGTGACGACCACCACGGTCACGATCCCAGGATCAGCGGCCGAAACGCCGGTGCCAGGCATCCCCGGGGCCGTGGCCGGTCCGTACCTGTACATCGCGGCATCGGGGAGCCTTACGATCGCCGGGATCATCACGCTTCAGGGTTCCTTCGAGATGGCGATCACGCCCAATCTCTTCCAGATCGTGGTCAACGCGGCCTACGACCTGAAGATCGGGGGCGTGACCTTCCTGTCCTTCTCCGTGGACGGGTTCCTTGAGACGGGCGACCTGCCCAACAACGAGGGCGGGCTGTCGCCCGGGCTGATCGGCAGCCTCTCGCTTACGCTGAGCGCGGGGATTCCCTCGAGCTTTGGAATCAGCCTGAGTGCGTCCTTCGTATTGCAGATCAATACGACGGACAAGGACGCCACGGTCACGCGATACGAAACCGACTCGAACGGAAACCTTATTGAAACAAACGGGGTCCTGCAGACGGTCCAGGAAACCGTCCAGGCCCAGTCATTCCTGATCAAGGCGACGGGCGACCTGAACGTCCTCGGTGTCGACCTGACGGGCTCGTTTACCTTTGAGATCAGCTCGACCGGCGTCCAGATGGAGATCGACGCCACGCTCTCGCTCCTTGGAGCCGTCACATTCGACGTCCTCGGCGCCGCGGCCATCACTTCGGGGGGCATCGCGATGGAGGTCGCCCTGACCTTGGAGGGAAATTTCAGCATCGGATCGTTCGGGTTCACGATCGCGGGGTCCTTCTCGCTCGAGCTCAACACCACCAACCAGCAGGTCACGGCGATCGCCGGGACGACGCTACCCACACCCCTGCCAGCGGGGCCGTTCTTCGAGGTTGCGGTTCAGGGGGCCACGGTGGGGATCACCATCGGGGGGACCGTATTTGGCTTCTCCGCGGGTTCACTGCTGATCCAGTACTCCAACTCCCAGCTCCTGATTTACGCCTCCGGCCTGGGGGTTAAGATAGGAGGCGAAACCGTCAACTTCGGCACGGGCTTCTTCCAGGTGGGATCGGCCGGGGTGGCCATGGGAGCGCAGACCTCCGAGGGCCTCCCGACGAACTTCACGCCCGGGATCGTCCTCTACGGAACCACGCTGTTTGAGGTGAACACGACCAATGCCGAGGTCGTAATCGGGGGCAAGGGGTTCGGAACCACCTTCGACCTCCCGGCCGGCCCTTATTTCCAGTTCTCGGTCGGCGGAAAACTCGAGATCGGACTCCCGACCGGTCCGCCCTTGTTCACGATCGAGGGGACATTTACGACCACGGTCGCGGATTCGACCACGACAATCACCATCCAGGGGTTCATGGACCTCCTGGATATCGGAAGCATGTCTGTGAATGGCACCCTCCAGTTCGGGGCCGCCGGGATGCTGGCCTACATCGAGGTCGGCGCTGCTACTGCCCAGGCGCTCTCGGGTACCGGCTTCAGCTTCAGTGCGTCGTTCCAACTCGAGATCAACACCGAGTTATCGGGCGGAACGGTGAACGAGGTGAACCTTTCGGGACAGACCGTTCAGGTCACCCTGCCTGCGGACACGATCCGGATCTACGCGGTAGGGCAGCTGACCATCCTGGACTTCCTGGACGTGTCGGGGGAATTCTACCTCTCAATTTCACCGACCGGCTTCGCGGTGACCGTGAGCGGGACGATCCAGGAGCTCGGCGTGCAATTCGACCTCTCGGGCGGGGCGTCCATCACGACCGGGCCCAACGGCGGCTTCGCCGCCGCCCTGACCGCCAGCCTGGACACGGGAAGCGCGCTTTCCGGGGCTGGGTTTTCGCTGACCATGTCGTTCACGTTCGAGGTGAACACGACCAACATCAGCCAGACGTTCGGGTCGACCACGGTCGCCGCTGGCTCGCTTGAGCTCGACGGCTCGGGAACGCTGGAGCTGCTCGGCTTCCTCGACCTCACCGGGTCCTTCTCGCTTCAGATTTCCTCCTCGGGGGTGAACATCCTGGTCAACGCCTCGCTGGATGTTCCGCTCCTGGGAAGCCTCACGGCGGTCGGCCAGATTGACGTCACCAGCGCCGGCCTGATTGCAAGCATAGGGCTCGGGGCGGGAGTGTCCCTGGGGAGCGTGGTGACGTTCTCCGGCACGTTCCAGTTCGCGATCAACACGACGAGTTCCAACCAGACCCTCCAGGTCCTGAAGGTGAACTCGCAGACCGGGGCCGTCTCCGGGACGACGTCGCAGTCCCTGGCCCCGGGCCTGTACATCAGTTTCGGCGGCACGCTCTCCGTGGGGCCCTTCAGCATCACGGGAGGGGCCATGCTCACGATCACCGCCAGCGAGGTCCAGATCCTGTTCAGCGCCAGCCTGAATTTGAGCATCTTCGGCAGCCTCACCGTCTCGGGTGGTGCCCAGATCACCTCGGCCGGATTCGCCATGTACGTGAACCTTGGCGCCAACGCCCTTAGCCTGGGGATCGTCAACATCACCGGCAACTTCGTCCTTGAGATCAACACCGGGTCCTCTTCGGCCACGCTCGGCTCGCACACCGTCGCCGCGAACACCTTCCTCGTGACGATTTCGGCGGACATCAATCTCTGGGTGTTTGATGTGACCGGGACGGTCACCCTGGGGTACACCAACGGGTACTTCGAGATCGACATCAACAATCTCTCGCTGAATTTCTTCAACTTCATCACCTTCACGGTGAGCGGGTACCTCCGGTCGAACGGGGATTACAGCATTTCGGGCAGCGCGGGCATCAGCTTTGACCTGGGGCCGTTCTCGTTCAGCGCATCGTTCGGCATGACGCTCAGCAACACCGGATTTTCCGGATACGCCCAGGGCGGCCTGTACATCGACATGGGTCTGCTCGGCACGTGGGAGCTGGCGGGCGCCTACTTCGGCTTTGAATTCGACATCCCCAACAACTCACTGACGATCAGCGGCGATTTCGACGTCCTGGGCTTCGAAATCGGGGCGAGCCACACGTGGACGTTCGGTTCGCCCCCGGTCCTTGCGACCGAGGTCGGAGGGGGCGTCTTGCAGCTCAACATGGGGACGGATTCGCCGAACCTTGGGTCCGGGTACGGGCAGTACACGGCCTCCAGCGATGAGGGCTGGACGGTCAGCCATGTGAGCGGATCTCCCGGCAACGAGACCGTCACTGTGTCGGCGATCGGCTACAGCCAGAACTATTCCGGCGTCAGCGAAATCCTCGTCAACAACCTGGGCTCGGGCAAGGACACCGTTTACGTCACGAACGGCGTCAGCTCGAATGTGGTGATCAACGGCGGGACCGGCAACGACAGCATCGTGTCCTTCACGAGCGGCACCAACACCATCCACGCCGGGTCCGGGACGGTGAAGATCACGGGCGGATCGGGGAAGAACTACCTGTACGCGGACACAGGCGACGCCTCGGTCACCGGCGGCAGCGGAACCAACTATTTTTACGCCGGATCCGGTTCCAGCACGTTCTACGGCGGAAGCGGAGACAACTTCTACTACAGCGGCAAATCGGGCGGCACCAATAGCTTCTACGGCGGCGAGGGCAACAACACCTACGTTTTCTCGAACGGCTGGGGCACCGACAAGATCTACGCCAACGCAAGCTACCTCCTGCCGTCGTACGACTCGAACGGGAATCCGACGGGCACCAAGACGGTCAACAATTCCGATGTATCCGACACCATCGACTTTTCGGCGATCACGAAGGCCCTGACCTTCACGGTGGGGGCGGGCGGCAACTACGTGGCCGGCGACGGCACAAGCTCCCTCAACGATGAGGAGATGGGGGCGGGGACGATCATCGGCGGGACCGGGGGCAATGTCTTCAATGTAACCGAGACGAGTTCGCGGCCGCTCACGCTGATCGGCCATTCCCAGCACAACACCTATAATGTCACCTTTGGGTCGCTCGGCTCCACGGTGACGGTCGACGACGAGACCAAGGCCCCATCGCCGGACTATGGAAGCCTCAACATCACGACCACCTCCTCGAGCCCGGTCGCGGTGACCAATATCTCGACCACCCAGGGGACCCAGACGGTCGACTACTCCTCGGACTACTCAAACCTCGAGAACTACGACCTTGTCGCAACGCTCGCCCCGGTGACCGTGACCGGATCCGCGACCCCGATCATCGACCTGAGCGGCAATTTTGACATCGATGCCCAGGACATTTCCTGGACCGGCCCGATCACCGCCGGGAACATCGAGTTCGACTCCCAATCGGAGATCGACGTCAACTTCAACCTGCTCGCGACGGACAACGGCGGCGTGACCCTGGACACGACCTCGGGGAACATCGTCCTCGACGAGGGCATTTACAGCTCGTCGGGCCTTGGAAGCGTGGGCGATGGCGACGGAACCATCACCCTGGTCGCGTCGAACGGCGCGATCATCACCAATGGCAACGGCTGGCTGCAGAACGACAACGCCAATTTGCCGGACTCAAGCGGGTTCAACCAGTGGCTGAACTGGGCGATGTCCACCGGGGAGTACACGACCTCGTCCGTCACGATGAGCAACGGCCAGGTCGTCGAGGCGGGTGCGCTGCCGTACCAGGAGCAGCTGTATCTTCCCAATGGGACCGTGCTTCGCGCAGCCGGCGGGGCGTTCATCCAGGCTGAAAACGGCACCCTGATCATGCAGGCGAGCCAGGAGGTCGGCCAGGCTGTGACGGGAGACCAGGTCAGCCCCCTCTCGATCTACGCCTATGTGAAGCAGATCGCGGTCACCACGCCCACGGCCTACAAGTCCTACGTCACGACGATGAACAACGTCCGGACCAGCGACGGCATCGCCGGGTTCACGCTGACGGCCGGGGGTACAGGGTATACGGCGGCACCCGGCGTCACGATCTCGGGCGGCGGCGGGACCGGGGCCACGGCCAACGCCGTGATTGCGAACGGCGCCGTGGTCGAGGTCGTGGCGACGAATGCGGGCGACAACTATACCTCGACCCCCACGGTCACCCTGGCCGGAGGCGGCGGCTCGGGCGCGGCGGCGACGGCCATCCTGGCCGGTGCGTCCTCGACGACGTCGGGCTCGCTGGCCCTGACCAGCCTCTTCGGAGTGCAGCAGACCAACCAGCCGATCACGGTGAACATCGCGGTGGTCCTGTCGGGCAACCAGATGAACATCACCGCGCCGATCACCACGACGCAGACGATCACCCTCTTTCCCTCGGATCCCACCACCGACATCCTGCTCGTGGCAAACACGGGCAACCTTGCCGGGATCGGCATCGCCTCGGCGGCGACGGACCTCGTGCTTACCCAGGCGGAATTGAACGAGCTGCTGTCCGGCCAGACCGTCTACATTGGCAACAGCAACCTGCTGAACACGATCTATGTCGGCGACGGCAGCAGCACAACGGTCCACCTGACGGGGCCGACCACCGTGCTCAGCGGAACCCAGATCACCTTCAAGTCGCCCACGACGGCCAATAACCTGATCGTGGACGGGGACGGATCCACGACGATCATCAATGCGCCTGTCACATCGACGACCTCCGTCGAGATCAATGACGGGGTGGTCGTGGAGGGAACCCAGACGATAACGGCCCAGGCTGGCGGGATCACGATCCAGCAGCCCGCGGGCACCGTGGACGGGTCCGAGGTTCCGCCGGCGGCTGCGACCGACAACCTCACCCTCGATGCCACCCAGTCGATCTACGTGCAGGGAGCGGTCGGGTCCGTGGCGCCCCTCCAGAACCTTACGGTGGACACCACCGGAGGCAACGTGACCTTCGGCGCCGGGGTGACCCTTTCCGCAAACCTGAACATCACCCAGGGCGAGACCGTGAGCTTCGACGGCCCGGTGACGGTCGGAGGCAACGTGACGATCACGAATGCCGGCTCCGTCAATTTTGACGGCGGGCTGACGGTCACCGGAAACCTGACGATCGCGCATGCCGGCTCGGTGACCTTCCAGGGCAATGTTGACGTGGGCGGGAACATCAACGTCGGAAGCTCCACCTCCTATTCCAATATCTCCAGCGTGGTGTTCACTTCGGCTGCGCGGCTCGACTACGGAGGCACCGCGAACTTCTACGCCTCGCAGGGCCTGTCCTTTGGCGGTGCGGTCGGCCTCGCCGCCCCGACACCCACGCCTGGGCCGTTGAACCTGGGCTCGAACGGGGCGATCCAGTTCAGCAGCGGGGCGCAGGTCCTCCTCGGCACCGCGCCGATGACGATTGCGCAGGCTACCAACGTCACCTTCGGCAGCGGCTTCACCGCCGGGGCCGTGGCCCTCAACGACATCAGCGGATCGCTGGTGGACTCAGCGCCTTCCTCGGCGCAGACCCTCGCGACAACGGCGGACGTCTCGACAACCTTTGCCGCCCTGGCGGTCGGCCCGGGCGGGGCGGTCATCACCTCGAACCAGGTGACCTTCTCCGGCGGGGACAACTCGGTGTCCGTCTCCGGGGCCGCATCCGCACTCACGATCGAGCCCTTTGCGGTCGGCGAGAACATCGGCGTGGGCTCCCCCGGGGGCAGCTCCGTCGGCCGGCTGAACATCACGGATTCCGACCTGAACGCGATCGCCTCCGGATTCTCGCTGGTGACGATAGGCAATGCCGCCGCCGGGGCCGGCGCCGTGTCGGTCGGCGGGGTGGGGGAGGCGTTCAATGGGACGGTCCAGAACTCCACCGAGATAGTTGGCGGGTCGGTGACCGTCACCGGTACCGTCGCCGTCGAGCCGGGTGCGAATTACCTGCAGCTTGTCTCCCGCGTCGGTGACATCACGGTCAAGGCGGGCATCAACACGACCAGCGGCGACCAGAATCCCTGGATCTGGCTGCAGTCGGCCGGGAACATCGTCGTCAACGCCCCGGTCGAGGCCACGGACACGATCTCGCTGGTGGCCGGCTACGGGACCGGCACGGGATCCGTGACCGTCAATGGAACAGGCAGCAACACGGGCTCACTTTCAGCGCTGGATACGGCGACGCTGGGCGGAGACCTGAATGAGCCGGACAACCGGATCGAGATCGTCGCCGGGGCGGCGTCAGGCGCCATTGCTGTCAATGGCACGGGCAGCGCCAGCGAGGTGAACGCGGCAGGGCCGGGCTCGGTGGTGTTGAGCGCCGTAGGGGGGACGATCACCCAGACCGGCCTGCTGAGCGCGGCAGCCCTTGCGGTGACCGCCTCGGGCAACGTGATCCTGAACACCAATGTCCAGGCCATTTCTTCGGAGACCATCAACGGGGTCGTCCTGACGGGCGGATCGGGCGCGGTGGGAACGGCAACAATTTCCTCGGGCGGGGTCGTGACCGGCGGTTCCGTGGGGACGGCCGGCAGCGGATACAACGTCGCCCCGACGGTCACTCTGGTAGGGGGAGGCGGCTCGGGTGCGACGGCCACGGGGGTGGTCGGCGGCACGGTTGCCTCGGTCGCTGTGACCAACGCCGGATCCGGATACACCAGCGCGCCGACGGTTTCCCTGAGCGGCGGCGGCGGATCCGGAGCGACCGCGACGGCGGTCCTGAGCGGCGATGTGAGCTGGATCTTCGTGACGGCGGGGGGCAGCGGCTACACGGCCGCGCCCACGGTTGGCTTTACGGGTGGCGGCGGCGGGAGCGGGGCGACCGCGGCTGCCACCGTGATCAACGGGATCGTCGTCGGGATCACCGTGACGGGCGCCGGCACCGGCTACACAAGCGCCCCGACGGTCACCTTTACCGGCCCCGGGACGGGCGCGGCGGCAACCGCGGTGCTCAATGAGTACGTGTCGGGGATCAATGTCACCGCCCACGGGAGCGGCTACAAGAGCGCGCCGACCGTATCCATCACGGGCGGCGGAGGAAGCGGCGCGACCGGGGTTGCGACCGTGACCACGGGCGTGACCGGAGTCACCATTACGAACCCGGGCAGCGGCTACGTCACGGCGCCGGCGGTGGTGTTCGGTTCCGGCGGGGCCTCGGACGTGGTCAAGGGCATCGTGATGGTGGGTTCGGGCTCGGTGACCATTACCCAGGCAGCGGCCATCACCGTCAACAACGTGAGCGCTGAGGGCGGCGGTTTCACCCCCGGCGGCTTCACGCTGACAACGGCCGCTGGCAGCGCGGGCGGGATCGCAGTCGGCCTGATCGACACCATTTCGTCGACCGTGACCCTGACGGCCGACGGGGCCATCACCAACGCGCTTGGAGCGGGCTCGGTCAACGTGATCACCAGCGGCGAACTGATCGCGACGGCAAACGCCGGAATCGGCGTCTCGGCGACGGCCCTGAGAACGACGATCGGATCGGTGCAGGCGACCAATGCGACCAACGGCGGGATCTACCTGGCCGAGACCGACGGATTGAACGTGGTCGGCTCGGGTATCCAGACGCAGGCCGCGAACGGCCCGATCGCCGTGACTGTCGCAAACGGCAACCTGGTGGCTGGGGCCGCAGTCAGTGCCAATGGATCGGGGAACGTGCTCCTGCAGGCGACCGGCACAAGTTCGTCGAGCTCGGATGTCCTGGTCACCGCAAATGTCTCCAGCGGTTCGGGCGACCTTTCGATCATTGGCAACCGGAACGTGGTGCTTGCGGGCGCCAACAGCGCTTCGGTGGCGGGCACGGGCGGCACGATCGACGTCTGGGCCAAGACGGGGGCCATCACGGAGGATGCCCCATTCCTGACCGCGACAAACGGGGCCAATATCAGCTTCCTGGCCGGCACCAATGTGCTGCTGGGCGTCATCGACGCCCGGGTTGCCGCGGACCGGACCAGCGGACTGCTGACCAGCCAGGCCAGCACCTGGGGTTCGGTGGCGGTCACCGCAGGCTCGGGGACCATCACTGACGCGCAGCCCAGCTCCTCGACGGCCACTGAAGTCTATGGCGACGCGCTGCGGCTCCAGGCCGGAACCGGTATCGGCGTTCTCTCCCCCGGTGCCCCCAATCCCATCGAGACCGAGGTCGCCGCGGTGGCGGCCGACACGACCACTTCCGGCGGGATCGCACTCCAGGACGCATCCGCGATCACGGTGACAGGCGTGACCTCCATCAGTGTCAACCGGGTTTCTTCGAATGGCGGGACTTCGCCGACCAGCACAAGCACCCTGTCGGACCTGTCGACCGCCCCGGGCGGGAGCATCGTCCTGGATACGCTGGACGGATCCATCACGCTCGCGGACGGCCTCAATGCGAATTCCGAGGCGGTGGTGGCCGGCGCCGCCGGCAATGTCCTGGTGGATGCGCAGGGTGCGGGATCTGTGGTGACGGGCAACTCGGGCGTGAAGTCCGGGACCGGCAGCGTGACCGTGCTTGGCGCCCAGGACGTGACCTTCGCGGCGCTCGCGAACCTGCAGACGGGCGGGGGCAGCGTGGATGTCGAGGGTACGACCGGATCGGTGACTTTCAGCTCCAACAGCAATGTGACCAGCGGCGGCGGAAACGTGCGCCTCGTGGCCGGCGTGAGTGTGACGGTCGGCGGCGTCAACGCCGGCTCCGGCAACGTGGCGATCGCGGCGGGCAGCGGGTCGGTCATCGACGCTGGAGACGCCTTCTACACGAATGTCACGGCCTCCTCGCTCTGGCTGAACGCCGGGACCGGGATCGGAAGCCCGGCCCTGCCGCTGAAGACGGCGGTCTCGACGATCACCGCGGCGGCCGGAAGCGGCGGCATCTATGCGCAGGTGCCCTCGGCGGTGTCCTCCGTGACGTTGAACACGGTCACCTTCACCCTCTCCAAGGTCAATGCGGACTCGACGGTCTCGACGGTGACCGTCTCGCCCCAGCAGGACCTGACGACGACCTCTGGCGGGAACATCCAGTTGGTCACGGTGGCGGGCTCGGTCACCCTGGATGACGGGACGCCCGCAAACTCGATTTCCGTGAGCGCCAACGGCGGCGGCACTGTGACGATCAATGCCCAGGGGACGGGCTCGAATCTCACGATCAACGCGAACGTCACCTCCGGGACCGGCAATGTCGCCCTGACGGCGAAGAACAACGTCAGCCAGGACGCCAATGTGACTACGGGCGGGAGCGGGACGATCGGGGTGACGGCGACCAGCGGCTCGATCACGATGCAGGATCTCACCACGACCACGAGCGGGTCGGGGGCGATCACCTACACGGCAGGCCAGAACGTCGCCCTCTCGCTGATCACGAGCGCGGGCGGCGCCCTGAACGTGACGGCGACCGCGGGAGCCATCACCGACAACACAGCTGCGGAGGCGGCCAATCTTTCGACCACCGGCCTGGTGACGCTACTTGCGGCAACGGGCATCGGCGGCACCGGAAGCGCGGACATCAATACGACGATCGGCTCCCTGACCGCGACCAACACCACGTCGGGCCTTATCGTGATCAACCAGGTGGGAGCGCTTTCGATTGCCTCGGGCGGTGTCAAGAATCAGGGGAGCAGCGGAACGATCATCATCACGGTTGCAGGCGGGTCCCTTGCGGTCGGCGGGGCGGTGACCGCGGCCGGCGCGGGCCTGGTCCTGCTCAGTGCGGGAGGATCCGGCTCGAATGTGACCACCTCGGCCGCGGTCGGCTCAGGGACCGGTTCGATCAGCATTTTGGCCGCCAATTCCGTCACCTTGGGCGGGGCGGTGACGACGGGCGGGCTCGGCACGCTGGACATCGAGGGCGCGGCCGGAAACGTGACGGTCGACGACAACGAGGCGATTTCAACCGCCGGTGGCAACGTGCTTCTCAAGGCCAACGGCTCGGTGGCGGTGACCGGGGTCAACGCCGGGTCCGGGTCGGTGACGATCACGGCGGCCACGGGCTCGATCACCGACGGAGGGGACACGCTGGTGGACGTGACGGCGGCCTCGGTTCGGATGTCTGCCGCGATCGGCATCGGCACGGGTCTCCTGCCGGTGGAGCTTGCGACGGCCACGGTGGCGGCGGCCGCCACTTCCGGTGGAATCTATCTCAAGGACAATGAGGCGGTGACGGTCGGGACGGTCGCCGCGGTGAGCGTCAACCAGGTGCTGGCCGGGGCGACGACAAGTTCGGTCGGCGACATCGCCTCGACGAGCGACCTGGCGACGACGGGTGGCGGAGCGATCTGGCTCAAGACGACCGCTGGATCGATCACCCTGACCGACGGCTCGATCGTGAACAACCTGGCGATCGACTCGGACACGGGCTCGATCACGGTGACGGCCCAGACCGACGTCCTGCAGCAGACAGGCATATCGACCGGCGGCTCGGGCACGGTCGGCGTGACGGCAACCACGGGGTCGATCACGATGAGCGCCGGCACGACGACGACCAGCGCCACGGGGGCGATCACCTACACTGCAGCCAAGAATGTGGCCCTCTCGGTGCTGGCCAGCACGAGCGGGGCCCTGACCGTCACGGCGACCGCCGGGTCGATCACGAACGTGCTTGCGCCCGCGACCACGGTGAACCTCTCGAGCGCCGCCCTGGCGACGCTGACGGCCGCGACGGGCATCAGCTCGGCGAGCCCGGACAACATCAACACGACGGTCAGCTCGCTGACGGCGACCAACACCACCTCTGGTGGCATCTTCATCATCCAGACGAGCGCGCTGACGATCGCCTCCGGCGGGGTCCAGACGCAGGGCGGAAACGGTCCCATCTCGGTCGTCGTCCAGGATGGCAGCTTCACGGTCAACGGGCCGGTGAGCGCCAACGGAAGCGGCAACATCCTCCTCGAGGCCGAGGGTTCGGTCACCCCGGCGTCGGACCTCCTCCTGAACGCGGCGGTGTCGACCGGGTCGGGCAGCATCTCGCTCGAGGGTTACCGGAACGTGACCTTCACGGCTCCCGGCGATGTAACTGTGGCCGGTGCCGGCGGAACGATCGACGTGGTGGCCGAGAATGGCGCCATTACCCAGGCGGCGGCCTCCGATGCGCAGACCGACAGCTCGAACATCATCTTCACCGCGGCGACCAACATCGTGCTTGGAATCGTCGATGCCCGGGTGACGAGCGACCAGGGCGGCACGCTGACCAGCCAGTCGAGCTGGGGCAATGTGGCGCTCACGGCCACGACCGGAACGATCACGAATGCCCAGACCCGGGTGGCCACCGGCACAAATGTCTTCGCGAACAACCTGAGGCTCGAATCCTCCACGGGGATCGGGGTTCTCGGTTCGGGGACCAACAACCCGATCGTGACCGAGGTCCTGACGGTGGCCGCGGTCACCCACAGCTCGGCTTCCGGGGACATCAATCTCCTCGAGGACACCGGGGTGACGGTCGGCACGGTTGCCGTGTTCTCGGCCAACGTCGTCGCCGAGAATGCCAGCATCACGACCCAGTCGACGACGGCCCTCGCCGGGCTCACGGCAACCACGGGCAGCACGGGGTCGATCGTCCTCGCGACGACGAACGGCACCATCACGGTGTCGACGCCGGTGTCGGCGGGCGGTAGCGGCAACATCTTCCTTGAAGCACAGGGCGCGACCTCGGATGTGCTGGCGAGCGCGGCGATAGGCAGCGTGTCTGGCAGCATCGAGGTTTGGGCGGCGCGCAATGCAACCTTCACAGGCACCGCCAATGTGACCGTGGCCAATGCGGGAGGCACGATCGATGTCGTGGCCAAGGCCGGCGCGATCAGCCAGCTTGCGACCCTCAAGGCGCAGACGGACGGCGCCAACATAAGCTTCACGGCGGGAACGAACATCGTCCTCGGGATCGTCGACGCGCGGGTGACCAGCGACCAGGGCGGCACGCTCACCAGCCAGTCCAGCTGGGGCAATGTGGCCCTCACGGCGACCGGCGGGACCATCACCAATGCCCAGGCGCGGGTCGCCAGCACCACGAACCTCTACGCGGACAACCTCAGGATTGAAGCCTCTACTGGGATAGGCGTCCTGGGCTTGGGCGCCAACAACCCGATCGTGGCCGAGGTCGTGACGGTGGCAGGAAAGACCGACAGCTCCACGTCCGGCGACATCAACCTGCTGGAGGACACCGCGGTGACGGTCGGCACGGTGGCCGTCTTCTCGGTCAAGGCGGTGGCCGTCGACAATTCCACTTCGGCCGCCTCGACAACGGCGCTCTCCGGGCTCGCGACTGCGACGGGCAGCTCAGGCTCGATCGTCCTCGCTACGACGAATGGGACCATCATCGTCTCCAACGCGGTCTCTGCCGGCGGCAGCGGCAACATCCTGGTCGAGGCCCAGGGCGCGACCTCAGATGTGCTGGCGGGCGCAGCGATCGGCGGCGTATCCGGAAGCATCGAGGTGTGGGCGGCGCGCAATGCGACCTTCACCGGCACGGCCAACATCAGGGTGACCGGCGCAGGTGGTACGATCGATGTCGTCGCGAAGGCCGGTGCGATCAGCCAGCTTGCGACCCTGGAGGCCCAGACCGACGGTGCGAACATCAGCTTTGCGGCCGCCACCAACATCGTCCTTGGCATCGTCGACGCCCGGGTGACCAGCGACCAGGGCGGCACGCTCACCAGCCAGTCGGGCTGGGGTAATGTGGCACTCACGGCCACCGGCGGGACGATCACCAACGCGCAGGCGCAGGTCGCCAGCGCCACGAACATCTACGCGAACAACCTGCGGCTTGAGTCCTCCACGGGAATCGGCGTCCTGGGCTCGGGCGCGAACAACCCGATCGTTACCGAGGCCGTGACGGTGGCTGCGAAGACCGACAGCGCCTCCTCCGGCGACATCAATCTGCTTGAGGACACTGCGGTGACGGTCGGCGCGGTCGCCATCTTCTCGGTCAATGCGGTGGCCATCAACAATACGACCTCGGCTGCCTCCACGACGGCCCTCTCCGGGCTCACGACCGCGAGTGGGAGCACGGGCTCGATCGTCCTTGTGACGACAAACGGAACCATCACGGTTTCGACGCCGGTCTCAGCCGGCGGGACCGGCAACATCCTGCTCCTTGCCCAGGGGACCAATGCGGACGTGCTGGCGAGCGCGGCGATCGGAAGCGTTTCGGGCAGCATCGAGGTGAGCGCGGCCCGCAATGTCACCTTTACCGGCACGGCCAACGTGACGGTGACCAATGCGGGCGGCACGATTGATGTCGTGGCCGCGGCTGGCGCGATCAGCCAGCTTGCGACCCTCAAGGCGCAGACTGACGGGGCCAACATTGGCTTCACGGCCGGAACGAACATTGTCCTCGGGATCGTTGACGCACGCGTGACCAGCGACCGGAGCGGCACGCTGACGAGCCAGTCGAGCTGGGGCAATGTGGCCCTCACGGCAACCGGCGGGACGATCAGCAACGCCCAGGCGCGGGTCGCGGGCAGCACGAACCTCTACGCGAACAGCCTGCGGCTTGAGTCCTCCACGGGAATCGGCGTCCTGGGCTCGGGCGCGAACAACCCGATCGTTACCGAGGCCGTGACGGTGGCTGCGAAGACCGACAGCGCCTCCTCCGGCGACATCAATCTGCTTGAGGACACTGCGGTGACGGTCGGCGCGGTCGCCATCTTCTCGGTCAATGCGGTGGCCAACAACAATACGACCTCGGCTGCCTCCACGACGGCCCTCTCCGGGCTCACGACCGCGAGTGGGAGCACGGGCTCGATTGTCCTCGTGACGACGAACGGAACCATCACGGTTTCGACTCCGGTCTCTGCGGGCGGCAGCGGCAACATCCTCCTCGAGGCCCAGGGCGCGACCTCCGATGTGCTGGCAAACGCTGCGGTCGGCAGTTTCTCCGGAAGCATCACGATCAGCGCGGCTCGCAATGTGGTCTTCGGCGGCACGGGCAATGTGACCGTGGCCAACGAGGGCGGAACCATCGGCGTTGTGGCCGCGGCAGGCGCCATCAGCCAGCTTCCGGCCTTGGAGCTGCAAACGGATGGCTCGAACATAAGCCTGACGGCCGGGACGAACATCTACCTTGGGATCGTGGACGCCCGTGTGACCAGCGACCAGGGCGGAACGCTGGCCAGCCAGTCAAGCTGGGGCAACGTGGCGATCACCGCGACGGGCGGGACCATCGCGAACGCCCAGTCGCGCGTGGCGAGCGTGACGAACATTTTCGCAAACGGACTCCGGCTGGAATCGGCTGTGGGCATTGGCGCCCTGGGGTCGGGAACCGACAACCCGATCGTGACGGAAGTTGCGACGGTGGCGGCCAAGACGGATAGCTCCGGCGGGATCGACCTCCTGCAACAATCGGCGGTCGCCGTCAACACGGTCGCCGCGATCGCCGTCAACCTCGTCGCGGCCGATGGGACGACCAGCACGTCCTCATCGACGGCGGCGACCCTTTCCGACCTGACGACTGCGGGCAATGGGTCGGTGGTCCTTGTGACCAACAACGGGTCGGTGACCCTCGACGACGGGGTGAACGCCAATGGAGCCGTCGTGACCGCCGCCGGAACAGGCAATGTGCTCATCGATGCGCAGGGCGCGGGATCGAATCTTGTGTTGAACAGCTCAATCGATAGCGGGACCGGCGCTGTGACGCTGGAGGCCGCCGGCAACATGCAGTTGGCAGCCGGGGTGAACCTCACCGAGGCCGGCAACCTGGATATCCAGGCGACCGGCTCGTTGGAGATGACAGCGGCCAATCTCTTGGACAGCACCAGTGGAGTGGGAATCTCCACCGGCGGCGATGCAGTCCTGGGCGGGGTGACGAGCGCCGCGAGTGTCTGGGTGAACGCGACCGGTTCAATCACCGATGCCGGGAACCAGGACTACTCAAACATCACGGCTGCCAATGCCATACTGGATGCAGGGAACGGGGTCGGAAGCTCCGGGACGCCAATTCAGACCGTCGCGACGACCTTCACGTCCACAGGTGGGGCTGGAGGCATCTCGATCGTCCAAACGGGCGCTGCCACGGTCGGCGCTGTCAGCCTGGCCATCCTTCAAGTGAACGCCAATGGCACGACAACGACCCTTTCGAAGAGCCAGGGCGGCCTGACGGCGGGCAGCGGCGGCGCCATTTCGCTGCAGACCTTGGGCGGCGGCCTGACGGTGGATGCCGACATCACGAGCGCCGCAGGGACGACAATCAATGCCGCGGGTGCCATCACCATGACCCCGACCGCCTCGATCAGCGCCAGCGCCGCAACGCTGACCGCCACGGGCGACATCGACGTCAGCGAGATCGACACGGGCACCGGCCCGATCTCCATCACCGGCGGCGGGGCCCTGGTCAACGTCCTCGGCAGCTCCGGCGGTGAGAACCTGATTGGCGGCACCGCGACCATCCAGACAGTGGGCAACCAGGGAACCACCTCCGACACACTCAACACCCAGCTGTCCTCGCTGAGCTCAACGGTCACCGGCTCGGGCACGATCGTGGTCGCCCAGACGGGAGCCCTGACCCTTGCCAATGGGACCACCTCGAACGGGCTGATTCAGGTGATCGCAACCGGGAGCCTTACAGCGGCCTCCGTGTCGGGCGGCGGAACCTCCGGCGTCACCCTGGGCAGCACAAGCGACCTCCTGGTCGGCAGCGTGACCGCCGCCGGCCCGGTGACCGTGAATTCCGGCGGCCAGATCGAGCAGCAGGAGGCCGGCAGTGCGGCCAACATCACGGCCCCGCAGCTGACGCTTAACGCCGACACGGGGATCGGCGCCCCGAGCGCCATTGTGGTCGCCGTTCCGCTGCTCTCGGCATCCACGGCGACAGGCAACATCGAGATCCGCAACCTGCTGACGACGGCGGTCACCGTGAGCAACCTTTCGACCATCAGCGGGAACGTCTCCTACAGCCAGGCGGGTGGCACGTCCGACATCACGAACGCCTCCTCCAACAATGGCTCGGTGAACCTGAGCATGGACAACGGCAATCTCGACGTCGGGACTGTGACGGCCGGCGGCACCGGCAACGTGGGCTTGAACGTGACCGGCACCGGCACGGTGCAGTACGGCACGGCCACTTCAGGCGGCGGAAACCTGAACATTTCGACGCAGGGTGACACGACGATCTCCCAGGACATCGTGACCCAGGGCGAGAACGTGACCCTGACCGGCCCGATCACGCTCTCGAGGGACACGTCGATCACAACCAACGGCGGCGCGGTCACCTTCGACAATGCCCTGAACGGACCGTATGCGCTGACGATCAATGCGGGCGCGGGTCCGGTGACCTTTGCGGATCCGGTTGGCTCCGGCACGGGCGAGGCCCTGACCGGACTGACCGTGAACACAACCTCCTCCGTCACCGTGGACCAGGGTATGTCGGTGGCGGGCAACATCAGCTTCACCTCAGCGGGACTCACGCTGGACGGCGGCGCCGGATCGGTCTCGTCGACCACCGGGGGCTCCTTCACGGTGCAGACTCCGGGCACCGGCGGATCGATCGGCGTCGGCACCGTGCCCACGACGAACAGCTACACCACGGTCTTTGGCCCGACGGATATCGCCGCCTTGGCCCCAGGGTTCTCCCAGATCGTGATCGGGAGCCCGACGACGACGTCCGACGTGGATGTCGGGAATGCCTCCTTCACGAGTCCCACGTCGCTGGATTCGGGCACGACGGTGCAGGTTCTCACCGGCCAGACCCTGAGCATCAGCGGCTCCAACAGCCTGACGCTCGCGGGCGGGGCGGGGAACAACGGGGATGTGACGCTGCAGCCGGGCTCGGGGATCAACTCCGGCAGCGGGACGATCACCCTGACCGCCGACAACGTGAACCTGGATTCCAGCGCCGGGAGCATCACAGGCACCGGTAACCTGATCGTTCAGCCCCAAACGCTGTCCATACCGATCGTGGTCGGTGTGTCCGATCCCCCCGGCGAGCTGACACTCACCCAGGCCGAGCTGCTGGTGCCGGCCACGACTCTCAACCTCTTCATTGGCTCCGCCCAGGGCACGGGCCCGATCACGGTGAATGCCGTGACGTTCGACAACCCGGTCACCTTCCAGGCTGGCGGCACCGGTGGGTCGCTCACCTTCGCGGGGAACGTTTCGACGACGCTGGCCGGTGACAACATCAGCGCAGACATTGCGGGGACGATCACGGTCTCCGGGAACCTGGTCGTTGCGGACAGCGGCTCGATCAACCTGGCCGCCAATGTGGGGACCGGCGCTTCCGGTGCCGGCAGCGTGGTGATTGCCCCATCCGCCGACGAGTCGCTGCATGCGGTCTCGGGCAACATCACGATCGCGGGCGAGAACGTGACCCTTGGATCGTCCTTGGATTGGGCGAAGATGCTGGCGTCCGGCTCGATCACCGTGAACGTCGGGCTCCAGGGTGGAGCGCTGCAGGTCAACGATGACTACTCGGAGATCAAGGCCGGCACGACCATCACCATTTCCTCGAACCTCGGCGCCGCGGCCGGCAGCCTCCCGGCCAAGGTGCAACTGGGGCTGGCGGGCCAGATCCAGGCTGTCCAGACCATCTGGATCAACAGTTCCGGGTCGATCACCCTCGGCGGTGCCACCCTGGTCGCGAAGGGGAACATAATCATGCAGTCGGCCGGCACCACAAACCTCTCCGGAGGCATCATCAACAGCCAGCAGGGCATGATCACGATCAGCGCCGGTTCCAATCCGAACATCAACGGGATCCTTTCGCTGGGCGGGACCGCGCCGATCCTCCTGTCCTCGTCCGGCACCATCATGCTCAATGGGGAGAGCGTCGCGATCGGCAGCAGCACCGCCTTCGCCCGGGTCCTGAGCGGTGGCGACCTGGACATCGGCGCCGACCTGTATGCACCCGGCATGGGCAGCGTGACCATAGAGAACGCCTCCACCCAGTTGCAGGCCGACGGCAACTTTGAGATTGGCGCCCCCTCCAACGCCGTGGGAACCCCGGACGGCGTCACCATCTCCGGCGGCACCTTGAGCGCCTCGGGCAGCTTCAGCATCTATTCCTTGGGCAGCATCACCACGACTTCCTCCTCTGCCATCTCTGCCAACGGCCTGCTCTTCTCCGCGGACGACGACATCACGATCAACTCGGGCTCCATCCTGACGGCTGGCCAGGCCCTGTCGCTGCTCGCCGATGCCAGCACGGGCCTCCAGGGTACCCTGACCCTGTCCTCAGACGTGACGATCTCCGACCCCGGCTACACGGTCACCCTCTCCGGCTACTCGGTCTCGAACAGCGCCTCCATCACCGACGGCAAGCTGGTGACCGAGACGGGGAAGTGAGCGGGGGGATCGACCAGACTTTCTCAAGGCAGGGCGAAGTCGCTTGCGGCCCCGATGTCTTGGGGTAGGGCGAAGTCGTTGCGACGAGCCGCCTTTTGGCATCTTGACGGTCAATCGGGTACTAGTATTACTCTGTTACGTCGTATCAGTGAAGACTCGATCAAATTTTATCCCGCAGAAGGGACAAGACCCGGTTGACCTCAGCAACCACGGCCGGATTGCTTGCAAGACCCGTTCCCACGTCAGGCCAGAAGTTTTTTTTGGCGCGGAGGTGGCACGAGGTGACGAAGAGATAGGCAACTGCGCTGAGGACCAGATGATGATGGAATCCACGCCAGGAGCGGCCCTCATAGTGGTCGAGGCCGAGGTCGGTCTTTTCCCTTTGGAAGTATTGTTCGACGTGCCAGCGAGAGCGGCTGGCACGCAAGCAGCGCGCCTTAGACGGCTCACGGTGGAAGTGAGCGATGAAGCAGTGATAGGGCTCAGCGTCGCCTTCGGGCCAGTCGACCAAGAACCAAGCAGGTTCGAGATTGCCGCCGGTGCGGCGCAGTCCGTTGCCGAGCCAGACTTTGACCAAGGCCAGTCGAGTCGATCGGGTCGAACCGTCGGCCGCCTTCCAGGATGCCCGTCTCCACTGGGCGGGCTCGATCTGACCGGCAATCTCCTGCAACGTGAGCGCCGGATCCGAACCCTCTTCCACATAGCTGCGACGCAACTTGGTGATAATCGCCGGCGGCTCCGGCCACGCTTTCAGCAGGGACGCGGTGACTTGGACGCAATATTCCAATCCCAGCTCCCGCAATCCGGCTCTGAACTCGTAACAGTCCCCGTATACCTTGTCGGCCAGCACCGGCGCCGGTTCGACCCCATCAGCGACCACCGCCCGCAGCAGCTCCAAGGCAATCTCCGGCTTGGTGGCAAACTTAACATTGTCGGGAACCCCCGCCCTCCGGCAGCGGCTCCTATCCTCAGTCCAGCTCTGCGGCAAATAAAGCCGGCCCGCGGCCGGAGCGGCAATCTCACCGTCACTCACGACCACCTCGACGCAGACCTGGCAGTTGGCCTGCTTGCCGACCGAGCCGCAGTATTGGTGAGAAACCCCCACAGAATGCTGTCCCTGTTTAATCCACCCGGTCTCATCCACGATCCAAGCTTCCAGTGCTCCAAGACTGGGGATGACTTCACGGCGAATCGCCCTCCAAAGCTCCTCGGCCTCCCACGGGCTGTCGCTGATGAACTGCTGCAACCCCTGCGGATCGACTCCCAACCGCGCCGCCATCGGCTCGATCGACTTGCGCTCTCCAGGCATCAGCAATCCCTGAACATAGCGGGTCGCTCCGACTCCCCGCTCTTTGCGCCCAAGCGTACCGACCATCGGTTCCAAAAAGCAGGCCAACCCTTCGGCCTGCTTTGTCCACTGACGTTCGTTCCATGGCATGACCGCCAGCATTCGGATTGGTCGTCTCATGTCAACTAACTTAACAGAGTAATACTAGCAGGGTGTTGAAAAGATACCCTGCTAGTGCCCAACGCGGCTCGTCGCGGCGACTTCGCCCTACCTAAAGACATTCGGGCCGTAGGCCGTCACAATTCTCTACGGGCGGGCCCCGACCCCCCTCAGAGGCTATACGTGATCGAGGCGTAGGCCAGGGGACCGTCGTAGTTCGTAAACCCGCCGGTCGTGGCGTCCGTCCGCTTGAGGTAGCCCACCTTGAGTTCCCCCTGAAGCCGGCTGTTGAACATGTGCTTCAGGCCCGCCGTGGCGCTCTCCTCCATGAAGCCCGCCCCATAGGGCTGGCCGCCCGTGGCGATCTGGGGATTGTAGTCGGTTGCCTGGGTCCACGAGAACTTGAGCTGGGCATCGGTCTGCTTGTCGACCACGAAGCCGCAGAGGGCGCTGCTGCTTACGTAGTTGTTGTTGGAGTTCTGGATGGGCATGGGGATCCCGGTGGTCGAAGAAACGACCACCACCGGATAGGCCGTCTGGATATAGCTGTAGACGAAGTTGACGTTGCCCTGGACGTAGATCCTCTGCGTGGGTGTCCAGTTGACCGACTCGCTCAACATCTGGGCCCGGACCTTGCCGGACGTCACCTCTGTGCCATTGCCCCCGAGGACGGCGTTCGCGGTGACGGCCATGTCGCCGAACTCCGGCTGGTAGCGGGTGTTGAACGACAACTCGGGAATGGGCTTCACGATCACGCTCAGCTTGGTGCCCGTGAACGTGTAGTCGTTGGCGAAGAACCCGCCATAGCTGGCGGTGCCCACCAGCTGGTTCGATCCGAAGTACTGGTTCTCGTCATCCTTGCGGAAGACCTCGGCCCGGACCGTCAGCTGGCTGCTCGCGTTCCAGTTGGCGCCGAACTTCGCATTCTCGTTGTCCTGGTCCGCCTCCTGGAAGAACATGCTGGACAAGGGCGCGCCGGCGTTGGTGACCACCCCGGCCCCCGTCGTCGTGACGGCCGCGTAGGGATTGACCCAGCGCTGACCGGCCTTGTCGATCCGCTTGTCGAAGCTGGCATAGAGGGTGAGGTTCCTGATCCCCAGGAACTCGAGCGACGCCTCGGGGGTGCCCGCGTGCTCGTTGTAATGGGAGTAGGTCGGCTCAAGCTTTGTGGTGATGTTCGTCAACGCGATGGTCTTTGCCCCCGTGGCAAGGCTCGTGTTCGTGAACCCTCCGCTGCTCGCCGTGACATCGTACTCGTCCCGGTAGGCCGCCTCTGCCCGCCAATCGCTCGTCGGCGTATAATCGACCGAGAGGTTGCCCACGTAGTCATAGACCTTGGATCCGCCAAAGATGTCCGCGGCGGTGTCCGCAATATAGACGGCGTTTGGCGTCGCCGCGTACGTGGGAGTGATCCACTCCCCGCCGTTGGTGCTCGAAAGCTGGGAGTACGTTAGGCCCGTGTTGACCGTCAGCTGCCCGTTGATTTCCGTCTCGGTCTCGTTGAGGAGCCGGAAGTTGGTCGACCGGCGGGACTCTTGGTCGTCCGTGACCGTCACCGCCGGATCGGCGATCACCGTCGAGCCCGGGTACTTGACATAGTCGCGGGAATCGATGTTGCGCACGGTGTCGATCGTCGCCTTGAGCGTTTCCGTCGTCTTCCCGAGGGTCGCAACCATCGAGCCCTCGATCGAGTCATGATGCTCGTCGAGCAGGAGCACGTTGGGGGCGATGTAGGGGGTGTTTACGGGGGCCGCGGTTCCGACCAGGACGCCCTTCTTGATGACGGCGTTGGGATTGATCGCGGGCGCCCATTCGCTCGAGTCCTTCATGCCGGAGCGGGTGTCGTCCCTGAACGTGAGCGTGAAGACCGGGCGGTCGGGCATGGCGAGCTTCGCCGTGGCCCAATAGGAGCCCCGGTCGACATGGAGGGACTCGGGATCCCACTTCATGAAGGCGTCGCTGAGCGGGAAGAATCCGCCGATGCCGTCGTAGAAGGTGCGGAACCGGCTGTACCCGGTGTCGATGGACCCGATCTTGTCGTTCACCAGCGACACATCGCCCAAGTAGTCGTCCGAGCCCGAGAGGGCGTGCCCCTTGATGGTAAGCGTGTTGTTTTCGGTCACATCCTTGGAGTATAGAAAGTCCTCGATGCCAAACGATCCGATGCTCGGCGTGCCGGTCCGGGCGGCATAGGCGGCGGAGTCACCGGTAAGCGACCTTGCCAGCCCTGACACCGTGATATAGTTGTCGAAGGTCGGAAACGCGTCCGCCTGGGAGGAGCTGTCGTCGGCTAGCGCGCGGGTGACGGGGAAGGCAAGGACAGTGGCAGCGGAGGCAAGGAGGGCGCCGCGCCGGAGTTGAAGGAGGGTCATGTGCATGGTGACAGGTTCCTTGGGTGGGTTACGGGCGGAGGGACGCGTTTACGTTGGAGCCGTGCACGTCCTCGTGGCAGCCGGCGGACCAGCAGGTGCCCTCGGACAGGCGGGATCCGACGGCATTGGCATGGGCGCCGCCGCCGGAATAACCGCCGACCGTGAAGCCGGGACTAAGGACTTCCAGATGGCATCGAAGGCAGAGGTTGGCGTCGCGCGCCACGAGCATCTTGTCGTTGACGGTGCCGTGGGGGTTGTGGCAGCCCGTGCAGCCCTCCTCGCGCAGGGCGCCGTGCTGGTAGACGTACGGACCCGCCTGCTCGGTGTGGCACTTTAGGCAAGTCTGGTTACGGGAGGCCAAGGCCGCCCCGCCGCCCCGGATGGCATCTCCCTTGTGCACATCGTGGCAATCGACACAGCTCACCTTGCCCGCCAGCACCGGATGGGTGTGGGGAAGGCTGAACTCGCCGCGCTTGTCGAGATGGCACTGGAAGCAGGCCTCGGGCGACCTTCGCGGATTGACGATCGTGCCCGCCTTGCCGCCCGACTGCTCGTGCAGGCTGCCGGGCCCGTGACAGATCTCGCAGGAGGTGTCGCCGACCTTGGCATCCGCGATCCGGAGTCGGGCGTGGGTAGAGCCCGCAAAATGACCCGTCTGGTCCGAGTGGCACTGGGCGCACTCCTTGCTGCCGATATAGGTGGCACCGGGCGTGCCCGCCCCCGGCGCGACCACCGTCCTGTTGACCGTCTCGCAGGAGATGAGAAGGAGCGACCACAGCACGCATCCTCCGAAGATGGCTTGGCTCACCGAAATACGGCTTGAAATCTTCATAATGGGTGTCTCGGTTTTGGGTCTGGCGCGCAGCGCCCTATATACACTTTCTATTTCGGTCCATCCTGACGTAATCCCTCCTCGAAGCCTCTGCATTCCTTGGGATTATGTGTGCAATCCTTGGTGCGCATGTCTTGGTGCGCATATTTTGTCGCACACGCGTTGGCCAGCGAGACAAATTCCCTCTTTACAGCGTCTTCCTCGGGGGTTCCGGCGCATGCGCACGCGTCGCCGGTGCCCGCATCCACCGGATCGCCGGCGTGGATTTCATCGGCCATGGCGCAAAGTTCCGAATAATATTGATCCCGCGGTATTCCCAGGACGGCCGCGCCGAAGGCCTCGGCGTCCTCCGGCGCCGCGAATGCGCCGTAGTTGATTGCTACGATCTGGTACAGCGCGAGGCGGGGAACGCGGCCCGGCTCGGTGGAAAAGTACGGGTGGATGCACAGCCGGAAGCCGTCCTCCGGGCTCTTGCCGAGCGGCTCCGGAAACGCGCACTCCCCCGGCTCCAGGGGGGCTGCGTCGAAGGCGAGCCGGCAGGGATAGCGGACGCACTCCCGGTCCGCGAGAATCCGCTTGAGTTGGGGCCATCCGACTTCCGGGCCGTACTTGGCGCGTATCTCGGCGCCCTTGGCGGCCACGTGCGCGCCCAGGGACGCCCTGGCATCCGCCGAGGTGGGGGTTTTCTCCATAAGGCGGCCTTCTAGGTCTCGTTAGCGCGCCTGAGCTGGCCCTGGAGTATGGGCACCGCCATCCGGAGCAGGAGCGTGAAGCACAGAAGTCCGAAGGCCCAAATGCCGAGGCACACGAGCGTCTCGTTCCAGCTCGGCTGGTATTCCACGATCTGGCCGAGGGGAGTCGGGATGAACCCGGGGATCACCAGCCCCATGCCCTTCTCGATCCAGATCCCGAGGATGCACAGGCAGCACGCGATGTTGAGGCACTTCAGCCTGCGGCTGAACGGGAGCATGAGGAGCACCATCGCGGTCACGTTCAGCGTCACGGCCGTCCAGAACCAGGGGACCAGGGCGTGGTGTCCGTCCAGGCCGAACACCAGGTAGCGCCAGGAGACGTCGTGCCGGTTGGAATTGTAGAATTCCGTGAAGATCTCGTTGGCGAGGAGAAACACATTGATGATCATCGAGACCTGCACGATGGCGCGGAGGATGAGCAGGCTGTGGTCCGAAATCATGAGGCGCTCCCCCATCCGCCACGTGATGATCTCGTTCATCTTCGGGTTTTGCATCAGCCTGCGCAGCGATCCCGCCGGCATGCACAGGACCCGGGTCGGCACAGCGGCGACGGCGGTCGCGGCGCGGGCCGTGCCGCTGATGGCGGAGACCTCCCCGAACTGCTCGCCCGGGCCGATGTTGCGGGTGACCCTCGAGCGGCCGTGCTCGGCCCGCCGGACGATGACCCGGCCCGTCACCACAAAAAATGCGTCGTTGTCGACCGATCCCTGCCGCAGCAGCACGGCGCCCGCGGCGACATCGAGGACCGTTGTTCCTGAAAGGCAGGCCACGCGGTCCTCCAGTGGCACGTGTGCAAGCTCGGGCAGGCTGTGGGCCAGGGTGTCGAGATCGGAGAGGGTCGCGATGCGGCCCGAGGCGCGTTTCGGGGCGCTCGCGGCGGGTTCCGGTGCTGGCTCCGGCTCCGCCATGGCCGGGGTCGTGGCCGAGGCCCAGCGGACGACCTGGAGCGCCAGGATCACGAACGCGGGCCCCGCCGTGAACGCGGAGGCCAGGAAGCGGGGGCCGACGATCGACGAATTCCAGAAGGGGCGCCCTCCCAGACCCACGTAGAGGAACGCCGTCACGGTGTGGATGGAGATGGCCCAGACGATGGCCGTGAACACAAAGGGAAGGTAGAGCCACTTGGACGGCTTCCGATTCCGATAGCGGCAATAGAGCAGGTAGCCGCATATATATACATTGAGCGCCAGGTACCCGTTCAGGACCAGGACGTCCCAGCTGAGCATGGAACCGGGAAAGTGGAACACCCCGATCCCCGGGATAAGGTGCCAGAAGCGGTCGGGGCGGCCGAGGTCCACGGTGACAAAGGCGAGGCACATCAGGATCGCGGCAATGGCGAGCAGCTCGCCGAAGATGACAAGGTCGTGCAGGTCCTCGTTCTTGTAGATGTATACCGGTATGACCAGCATCACGGCCGCGGCCGCCATGCCGACGAGGAAGGTGAAGTTGGCTATATAAACCCCCCACGACACCTGGTCGCTCATCCCGGTGATCTCCAGGCCCGCGACAAACTGCTTCGCATAGGCGTTGATCCCGAGCACGCAGACGGCGGCCAGCGCACCGATCCAGGTGGTGTAGCGCCAGTCGCCCTCAAGGGCGACCGAGGCGGAGCGCCGGAGGAATCTGAGGTAGTCGCGCAGCGCGGTCGTCATACGTCGAAATAATAGAAGAACCGGGGAAGGGTCCCCAACTCGGCCTTGAGGACAAGGACGCGCTTGTTCTTCAGGATGTAGGAGACCTCGCTGTCGGGATCGAGGATGTTGCCAAACTTGCGCGATCCCGTGGGGCAGACCTCGACGCACGCGGGGTAGCGCCCGGCCCGGGTACGCTGGGTGCAGAAATGGCACTTTTCCATGACGCCCTTGTATCGGGGCCGGTTCCCGAGATAGGACATGTTCAGGTTCATCTGGTCGGCCGGAATCGAGGGCGTCGTGAAGTTGAAGCGCCGCGCGAAGTATGGGCACGCGGCCTCGCAGTACCGGCAGCCGATGCACCAGTTGTAGTCCACGACCGTGATCCCGTCCGGCTCCTGCCACGTGGCCTTGACCGGGCATACCTTCACGCAGGGCGGATTCTTGCACTGGTGGCACTGGACCGGCATGTAGAAGAAGCCCGGTTGCGGCACGGATTTCGGCGCGTAGTTGTGGTCGCCCTTGTCGACGTCGAACGTGCCGTCATTCGGCATCTTGAGCACCCGGATGTACTGGATCTCGGGGTTTCGGGACTGGTTGTTCTCGGCGACGCAGGCGTGGACGCACTTGCGGCAGCCCACGCACCGGGTGAGGTTGAGCGCGTAGACAAACTCGACCCCGTTCATCGGCTTGGTATCGCGCACGTGCGGCCGGATCCCGTACTGCTTCTGCACTTCGTCCTCAATGCGGGCCAGGACCCCTTTCATTTCCTCCGGCGTAAGCTCCTTGTAGTATTTCTGGACAAATTCATCGACCGACGTGAACTCTCCCAGCTTGCGCAGGGGCGCCAGCCCCGCCGCTACCGCCGCAACGCCTGCCGAAAGGACGGTCGAGGTGCGAAGAAAGCTTCGCCGGGAGATCCCGTCGCCGGGTGTCGGATCAGTGGGCATGGGTGTCGGCGGCCGCCTTGGGCGCGGCCGTTACGGGGGCGGGGTGGAGCAGGTGGGGCCCCGGCATTGGGATCAGCCCGGTGAAGGCGGGCGCATGCGGGTCGTGGCAGGAAGTGCATTCCTCCCTCTTGATGGGGCCGGCCGAACGGTCCCAGTAGCCGCCGGTCCTTCCGTGGGCGCCGGCCTTCCAGTCGCGATAGGTGGGCCCGTGACAGGAGCCGCAGAGCTGGGTCGCCTGCGAGAACGCCAGCTTCGCGCCGTCCGGGGTGTGGAGCTGGTCGAGCTGGTCGCGGTCGTGGCAGTTGTAGCAGCTGTTGTTGCGGAACGTGTGGCCGTGAGCCATGGCGACCAGCCCTTCGTGGCCCTTGGGAAATTGGACGACTCCGTTTGCGTCGTAGTTCAGCGCGACAGGATCGTTCGCGGGGTGGCACTCCGCGCAGTTGCGCATGCTGATGATGAGGTCGGAGTGCTCCTTCGGCAGCACGATCCGGTTGTCGGGGCCCGGCCTGACCTCCGGGGGGCTGTCCTGGTGGTGGCAGGCGTAGCAGGCGAGCCCGGAGGTGTCTCCGCCGCTGGCGATCAGCTGGCCGGCCGAGATGCGCACGGTGCCCGGGACGATGGCGAGCTCCGACTGGGCGACCAGCGGCGGGCGCACGATGACGCCCGGCCGGGCCGGAACCCGCGTGAATGAATACGCGAGCACGGCAAATCCAAGGGTCTGGATCGCGAGCACGACCGCGGTCTTTCGGGGAAGGGGCATCCTGTTCGGGCCCAATCTAGCAATTGCCCGCTCGGCCTACTTGTCACATATTGCGCAACGCGTGGCATATCTTGCCGACCTTTTGTATAAGATCCCGCAATGCATAAGCGAAAATGCACAAGATATGCGCACGCTTTGATTTCGACAGGGTCGCTCGCCGGCGACGCAATGTTGGGCGCCAACTTTCACTCCAACCCACAAAGGATCACCCCATGAATAAACTCACGATTCCCGCGCTTGCCGCGGCTTTTCTGGTGCTCGGCGCAGCCCCAAGCCTGTTTGCGGACGCAAAAGACAACTGGATCCACAACTGCACATTCTGCCACGGCCCCGATGGCGCAGGCCACACCAAGGCCGGCCGGATGAAGGGCGTGAAGGATCTGACGGATCCCAAGTACCAGGCGGGCTTCACCGACGAGCAGGCTGCCGCGCGGATCAAGGACGGCCTGAAGGACGCGGACACGGGCAAGGAGAAAATGAAGGCCTTTGGCGACAAGTTTTCGGCGGCCGAAATCAAGGAGTTGGTGGATTACGTTCGAACTTTCCAGAAATAGAGATTTCCTAAGGCATAGATGGCTAGCACATTCCCTTATTTGCGCACGTCACGGGTGCTCCTCCTGGCCGGCGCATGGGCCCTGATTGCGGGCTGCAGGGAAGAGGGGATCGCCACCTACCGCATACCGAAGGAGCCGGATTCCGTCCCGGCTCCAGCCCCGGCCGCTGGCGCTCCCACGGGTTCGCCCGCTCTTGCGTGGAACGCGCCGTCGGGATGGGTTTCACAGCCGGCGGGAGGCATGCGCCTGGCGAGTTTTCTGGTGTCCGGCGCGGGGGGAGCCTCCGCGAATGTCTCCGTGGTGTCCTTTCCGGGTACCGGGGGCGACGACTTGGCCAACATCAACCGGTGGCGCAACCAAGTGAAGCTTCCGCCGATATCCGCCGGCGACTTGCCCGGCCAAATCCAGAACCTCGATGCCGCGGCCGGAACCTTTGTCGTGGCCGACTTGGCCGGGACGGGGCCCGACAACCGCGCGGCGCGCATCCTCGGCGCCTGGCTTCGGCAGCCCGACCGGGTTTGGTTCTTCAAGATGATGGGGCCGTCCGACCTCGTTGGAGCGCAAAAGGACGCGTTCCTGGCATTCCTCAAGTCAACCGCCGTGGCGGGCCAGGCCGCGGCCGGCCAACCACAGTCCAATCTATTCAATACCAATGACCTGCCTGTGAATGCACCCACCGATGTCCCGGTTCCTGCGGCTCCCGCCCCCAACGCCGGTGGAGGCGGGATGGATTCGTCGATCCCGGTCCAGGCCGAGCCTGGGGCGTCCCTCCTGTGGTCCGCGCCGGCCGGCTGGCAGGTCCAGACCGGCAATCCCGTCCGCAAGGGAAGCTTTGCTGTCGGGGGTGGGGCGGAGGTGGCGATCACGGCATTTCCGGGCGATGTCGGCGGCGTGCTGGGGAACGTCAACCGCTGGCGGCAGCAGGCCGGCCTCGAGCCGGTGGATGATGCCGGTCTGGCCCAGGCATCGGCCCCCCTCGACAGCAATGGGCTTCACCTCGTGGTGGTCGATGCGACGAATGGCTCCGCTCCCATTCTCGCGGCGCTCGTGCCGTGGAACGGGGGCACCTGGTTCTTCAAGTTGACGGGACCGGCGGCCGCGGTGGCCAAAGCCAAGCCTGACTTCCTCGCCTTCCTGCGGACGGTCCGAGCCCCCTGATTCCATGGCAGAGAAGCGCTCCAATCCCTTCGCCGTTCTCACCTCGCTGCGGCTCACCGTGGCGCTGCTCCTGCTCTCGATCGTGCTCGTTTTCGCTGCGACGCTGGACCAGGTGCACATAGGGGTATGGGGCGTTCAGGAAAAGTACTTCAGGTCATTCTTTGTCTACAGCCAGATCCTTGGCCGGGGCATCCTGCTCCCTGTTTACCCCGGCGGATACCTTCTGGGCGGGGTTCTGATCATAAATTTGGTGGCCGCGCACTTCTACCGATTCCGCCTGTCGTGGAAAAAGTCCGGAATCTGGCTGACGCACATCGGTCTGATCCTGCTGCTGGCGGGCGAGGGCCTGTCTGGGATGTTGCAGAAGGACAATCAGATGCGGATCGATGTCGGCCAGACCAGGAGGTATTCCGAGAGCTTCCGCGAGACCGAGCTGGCGATCGTGGACACGTCGAATCCCGGCTACGACCAGGTGGTGGCGATTCCCGCGACCCAATTGGTGGACGGCGCCTCCATCCAGCATCCGTTTCTGCCCTTTATAGTGAAGCCGGTGGCCTATTACCCCAATGCCATGTTCCGGATGCGGTCCCAAATGCCAAACGGACCACCAAGCCTGGCGACGGTCGGATCGGGCACCGACACCGTAGTCCTGCCGATACCGCTCACGACAAAGCCGGACGAGGCGAACTGGCCGACGGGGTTTGTCGAGTTGGTGGGCCCGGAGGGTTCCCTTGGCACGTTTCTAGTTTCGACCATGCTCGACCAGCCGGAGGCCTTCACGTATCAGGGCCGGTCCTGGCGCCTGTCCCTGCGCGCGAGGCGCGACTACCTTCCGTTCTCGGTGACGCTGGAGAAGTTCACGCACGACATTTATCCCGGGACTGACATTCCGCGGGACTTTGCCAGCACGATCCACCTGCGCAGCGACGACGGGCGCGACGACCGCAGGGTGCGGATCTTCATGAACAACCCCCTGCGCTATGGCGGCAGGGCCTTTTACCAGGCGGGCTATGCCAACAACGACCAGACTTCCGTCCTGCAGGTCGTCCGCAACCCGAGCTGGAAGATTCCCTATGTTTCATGCGCCCTGATCGTCCTGGGGCTCGTCGTTCAGTTTGGCATCCACCTATTTGGCTTCTTTTTCAAGCGGGCCAGGGCATCGGCGCCGGCCCGCGTTGGGGCTGCGGCCTCCGGTTCCGGGCCGGTGGCAACGACGGCACCGGTTGGTCCATCCTCGCTGGTGAGGAGGCACATCGCCTTGGGCGCCGTTGTACTGTCGTTGGTCTGGGTTGCATCCACCCTGGTGCCGCGAGGCGAGTCCGCCGGGTTTGACCTCGCCGCCTTTGGGCGGCTGCCCGTCCTTGCCGACGGGAGGCTCAAGCCGCTCGACACGATCGCCCGGACGAGCCTCCTCATGTTCCAGGGCCGCCAGCGCCTCGTTGCGACCGACGGCAGGACAATCGTTCCGGAGGCATGGCTCCTCGATCTCCTGTACCGGCCCGAGGTGGCGGACACGTACCGGGTCTTCCGCATCGACAACACCGACGTGCTTTCGCTCTTCGGGCTGGCCTCCGGCGACAGCGCCGGCCAGGTGAGGTACTCCTTTGCGCAGCTCGAGTCCGGGATCCCGGAGCTCGAGCGCCAGGCCCAGCTCGCCAACCCCGTGGACGCATCCGCAAGGACGGCCTTCCAACGCGCGGTCATTGAATTGTACAGCCGCCTCGACTACTACAACCGGCTCAAGTTCAGCCTGCAGTCCCCCGACAAGCAGGACATGCTCGCGAACCTGGCTTCGCCGGGCCAGCTGGAAGCGGACAGGAACACGCTGGATTCGATGGAGACGTTCAGTCCCCTGCGAGTCGTGCCGCCGTTGTCGTCCGCTGCGCGCCCGGACGCGTGGGAGACGGTCGGGCAGTCGGCGCTGGAGTCGATTTCCGGGACACCGGTGAGCCCGGCGGTCCGCTTCTATGCCGCGCTGGGCCAGGCATGGCGCTCCGGGCTGCCCGAGGCGTTCAACCCGCTGATCCAACCCTACCAAGCCGGCCTCGACTCGGCGTACCCCTCGGTTGTCCGCCGATGCACATGGGAGAGCTTCTTCAACCAGGCGGAGCCCTTTTACACGAGCCTTGTGCTGTACGTGGCGGCCTTCCTGATAGCCGTGATTTCATGGCTGAAGTGGCCGGTCGAACTCGGTCGGGCAGCCTTTGGGCTGATGGCCCTGGCCTTCGTGCTGGCGACCGTGGGCATCCTCACCCGCATGTGGCTGGAGGGAAGGCCCCCCGTCACCAACCTATACTCGTCGGCCCTCTTCATCGGCTGGGGCTCGGTCGGGCTCTGCCTGATCCTGGAGCGTCTCCATCGCAATGCGGTCGCGAGTTCCGCCGGCTCGCTGATCGGCTTCGGCACGCTGGTCATCGCCCACAATCTGTCCCTGAGCGGGGACACGATGGAGATGATGCGCGCCGTGCTCGACTCGAACTTCTGGCTGGCCACCCACGTCGTCACGGTGACGACAGGCTACGCGTCGACCTTCCTGGCGGGCTTCCTGGCGATCATCTACATCCTTCGCGGCGTGCTCACGCGCACGCTGGACAGCGCCACCGCCGACTCGCTGGCCCGAATGGTGTACGGCATCGTGTGCTTTGCGACGCTCTTCAGCTTTGTCGGCACCACCCTGGGCGGCATCTGGGCGGACCAATCCTGGGGCCGCTTCTGGGGCTGGGATCCCAAGGAGAATGGGGCGCTGATCATTGTCCTTTGGAACGCACTCATCCTCCACTGCCGGTGGGGCGGCTTGGTTCGCCAACGCGGGTTGATGGCGCTTGCGGTCTTCGGCAACATCGTGACGGCGTGGAGCTGGTTCGGCACCAATATGCTGGGCATCGGCCTTCATAGTTATGGGTTTACAAACGCGGCGTTCCAGGGCCTCATCGCATTTGTCGCCGTGCAGCTCGCGGTGATCGGCCTGGCTTCCCTTGAGCGATCCAAGTGGCGCAGCGCGGCGGTTTAGGCCGCCCTCCATGGCGCCGGACAAATTATGCGCAGCATTTGCCAATGAGCATTGAGCCAAGCCGCCGGAGACGTCTATTCTACCTGCCATCCGTATGAATCCCCACCCACTGGCGTTTCTCACCCTGTTCGCCGTGGTCGCGGTGGCGTTCCCCCTGGGTTTGCTGGCGGTGGCCAGGCTGTGGTTCAGGTTTTTTCAGCCGTCCAGGCCGGGTCCGGTCAAGGACGCCTCGTACGAGTGCGGCATCGCGCCGACCGGCGACTCGTGGATCCAATTCAAGGCCCACTACTACCTGTACGCCATCCTGTTCCTGATCTTCGACGTGGAGGTTCTGTTTCTCCTGCCGTTCGCGGTGGTGTTCACCGCGCTGCCAGCCGGCGCCCTGGTCGCCATGCTGGTGTTCATCCTGCTGCTCGCCGAGGGCCTCGTCTGGGCCTGGCATCGGGGGCATCTGGAGTGGAAATGACATGAGCGAGGCCGCCCCAACCTCCTCCGGACCGACGGACGCAGAGAGGGACGAATTGCGCCGCCACGGCATCATGCTGACTAGCCTGGAGGAGCTGTGCAACTGGGGCCGCAGCAACTCGGTGTGGCCGCTTCAGTTTGGCCTGGCCTGCTGCGCGATCGAGATGATGGCCGCATCGATGGCGCGGTTTGACATCGCGCGCTTCGGTTCGGAGGTGTTCAGGGCCTCGCCCCGTCAGGCCGACCTGATCATCGTTTCGGGAACGGTCACGAAAAAGATGGCCCCGTCGGTCGTCCGACTTTGGGACCAGATGCCGGATCCCAAGTACTGCATCGCCATGGGAGCCTGCGCGATCTCCGGTGGGCCGTTCAAGCAGGGGTACAACGTGCTCAAGGGCATCGACCGCTACATTCCGGTCGACATCTACATCCCGGGCTGCCCGCCGCGGCCCGAGGCCCTGCTCCACGGGTTGATGAAGCTGCAGGAGAAGATTCGCGGGCAGGGCATCTTCCCCACGGGCGATCCGCGCCAGGCGGGTGCGGGGCGGCCGAGCGACTGCCCGGTGCCGGAGTTCGGCGGGCACGACCTCCTTCCGCCGCAGAACCCGGACCTCTTTCACCCGCCCTCCCTGGTCCGCAAGGAGGACTCCTGACCGCCGGGCCGCCGATGGAAACCCCAGAGCAGATCCGCGACCGCATCCTGGCCCGGTTTCCCGGCGCCTCGGTGGCCGTCGTCCCCAATCCGGGGCCCGCGGCCCAGCATTCGCTGCTTGCCGGCGCGGACCTGGGCAGGGAAATCGCCACGTTTCTTCGGGACGATCCGGTCCTTCGCCTGGACTACTGCTCCAATGTCACAGGGGTCGACTGGCCGAAGCAGGGATTCCTTGAGGTCGTCTACCACCTGTACTCCATGGCGCTTCGCCATGGCCCGGTAATCCTGCGCATGAGGACGGCAGACCGTGCCGACCAGGTGACGCTTCCCTCGCTGACGCCCGTCTGGCGATCCTGTGAGTTTCAGGAGAGGGAGGTCTACGATCTGTTCGGCGTCGTCTTTGCGGGCCATCCGGACCTGCGGCGCATCCTCATGTGGGACGAGTTCAAGGATCATCCCATGCGCAAGGATTACGTCGAGCCCGACGACTACGAATGGGAGCCGACCCCGCACGGCGACATTCTCGCGAAGGCCAGGCGCCACTATCCGGCCCCCGCGGCCGGGGCGGAAGGGAAGGGGAATCCATGAGCGCCACGGACCTTCCGCCGCTAGCACCGTCCCCGGGCCCTCGGATCCGCGCGGTGCACGACGAATTTCATGGCGACCTGCTCGAGGTCTCGATGGGGCCCCACCATCCCTCGACCCACGGCGTGTTCCGCATGAACGTGACCCTCGACGGGGAGACCGTCATGAAGCTCAAGCCGGTTTTCGGCTACCTGCACCGCAACCACGAGAAGATCGGCGAGAACACCTCCTACCTTTCCTCGATGCCGTACACGGACCGGCTCGACTACCTCTGTTCCATGACGAACAACTGGGCCTACGCCCTGGCCGTCGAGAGGCTCTCGGGCCAGGCCGTGCCCGAGCGGGCGGAGTACCTGCGCGTCATCCTCGCCGAGCTCACCCGCCTCCTCAACCACACCTGCCTCGCCGGGTTCCTGCTCCAGGACGGCGGGGCCAGCGGGACGCCGCTGATGTACGCGTTCCGCGAGCGCGAGAAGATCCTAGACCTCTTCGAGTCGCTGAGCGGCTCCCGCATGATGTGCAACTTCCAGCGTTTCGGCGGCTGCCGCACAGACGCTCCTGCGGGCTGGCTCGACTCCGTGCGGCGCCTGGTCGACGGCTACGGCAAGTTCCTGGACGAATACGAGGAGCTGCTCACGGGCAACGAGATCCTGATGGCCCGGACCCAGCGCATCGGCAGGCTCCCGGCCGCGCTCGCGGTCAGCGCCGGCATAACGGGCCCGATGCTGCGGGCCGCCGGCGTGCCCTACGACCTGCGCAAGGTCGAGGGCTACGGCTTCTATCCCCGGTTTGAATTTCGCGTGCCCATCGGGGCGGACGGCGATACCTACGATCGCTACATGGTCCGGGTGCTCGAGATGCGGGAGTCGATCAAGATCCTCCAGCAGGCGCTGCGCGGCATTCCCGAAGGCCCCGTCATGGACCCGAAGGCGCGGCTCCGCGGATTCCGTCCCAAACCGGGCGAGGTCTACAGCCGCATCGAGGGGCCCAAGGGAGAGATAGGCTTCTACCTGATCAGCGAGGGGGGGCCGAACCCCTATCGGTACCGGGTGCGGCCGCCGTCGCTGATCAACCTCACGCTCCTCGAGGACCTGTGCCTCGGGCACTCGATCGCCGACGCGGTCGTGATCCTCGGCAGCATCGACATAGTCCTCGGCGAAGTCGACCGCTGAACCCCTGAACCACCATGCTCGGCACCGGATTGCTCAAGGGACTTGGGGTGACGGCGAAGAACCTCGTCGGGAGTTTCTACGACCCGAAGAGATTCGTCACCACCCAGTATCCCGAGGAGCGGACGAAGCTGCCCGAGGCCTACCGGAATTTCCCGTTCCTCGTCAGCGAGAGCCCGGAGGACCCCATGGGGACGCTGCGCTGCGTGGCCTGCCAGATCTGCGAGAAGGAATGCCCGCCGCAGTGCATCTACATCGAGAAGAGCCGGGACAAGAAGCCAGACGCGAACGGGAAGATGCAGATCTACCCGGCCGTGTTCGACATCGACACCGCCGTGTGCATGAGCTGCCAGATCTGCGTCGAGGTCTGCCCGTTTGACGCGATCAAGATGGACCAGGTGTTTGAGATCGCCGCCACCGACCGCTTCACCGGGCTCCTCCTCGACAGGCAGGCGCTGGCCAAGCCCAACTCCTACTTTCACCAGATCCATCCGACCGAGGCGGAGGAGGTCGATGGTCGGCTTGCGGCCGCGCGCCGCGCCGCCGAGGAGAAGGCCAGGGCGGCCGCCGCCGCAAAGGCCGCGGCGAAGGCGGCGCCGCCCGCCCAGCCCCCGGCGGAGGCCCCCAAGCCCGCCCCATGAGCCAGGCCCCGACATCCTTCCTGGAGAACGCTCCCGTGCTCGTTCGAGACTGGGCGACCGGATTCCTGCCGGCCCCTGCGCGGTGGTTCGCGAACAGCCTCATCGACATCGTGTCGATCCTGGCCGTGTTCGGCCTCCTCTTCGCCTTTCTCACCCTGGCCGAGCGCAAGATCCTCGGCCGGGTCCAGAACCGCCCCGGACCCAACCGCGTGGGCTGGGCCGGCTGGATGCAGCCGTTTGCCGACGGCATCAAGATGCTCACCAAGGAGGATGTGGTGCCGATCGCGGCCGACCGGGTGCTGCACTTCCTCGCCCCCGTCGTGATTCTGGCCTTTTCGATCCTCACCTTTGCCGTCATTCCGTTCGGGCGCAACCTGGTGCCGCTCGACCTCGACGCGGCCGTCGTGTATTTCTTTGCGGCGAGCTCCTCGACCGAGCTTGCGGTCTTCATGGCGGGCTGGTCGAGCCACAACAAGTACTCCCTCTTCGCCGCCATGCGCGCCCTGGCGCAACTGGTCAGCTACGAGCTGCCCCTCCTGCTGTCGTTTGTCCCGGTCGTGCTCGCCACGGGCAAGCTCTCCACGACGGGCATTGTCGCCGCGCAGGCGGGCTGGAAGTGGGGCTTCGTCCCACACTGGCTTGTCTTCACGCCCTGGGGGGCGGCCGGCTTCGCGATCTTCATGGTCTCCGCCCTTGCCGAGTCGAACCGCTCGCCCTTTGACCTGCCCGAGGCGGAAAGCGAGCTGATCGCGGGGCACCTTACCGAATACTCCGGCTTCAAGTACGCGATCTTCTTCATGGCGGAGTACTTTGGGATGTGCGCGCTGAGCGGCATGGCCGTGACGCTCTTTCTTGGCGGCTGGCAGGCCCCGCTGCCCGCGCTCGAGTTCATTCCCTCGTACGCCTGGTTTGCGATCAAGCTTATGGCGCTGCTCTTCGGCTTCATGTGGATCCGGGCAACGCTGCCGCGCCTGCGCATCGACCAGCTGACCCGCCTCGCATGGAAGTTCCTCGTGCCACTCGCACTGGTCAACCTCGGGACAACCGCCTTCTGGTTTCTCAGCACGGACTGGTCGGGCCCCTTCCAGGCGATCCGGTGGGCGGTCGCGGTTGGCTTGGTGATCCTGCCGGCGATCCTTCTCGGCCGTAGTTTGGGTTCCGGCCTCGGCCCGCGCACCTACCGTTACGCATGAACGCCGCCCTCATCCTCATCGCGCTAGCCACCCTGGGAACAGCCGCCGTGGCGATGGCTGGCCGCAACCTGCTGCACAGTGTGATTCTGCTCGCGGCGACCTGGACGGGCATTGCGGTGTTCTACCTTTGGGCGGGGGCCCAGTTTGTGGCCTTTGCGCAGGTGTTGGTCTACCTGGGGGCGATTTCCATGGTGGTCCTGTTTGCCGTGCTTCTCACGCGCAGGGCCAGGGAGGAGTCCGTGGCAGGGCCCGAACTGAAAAGCAGAACGTTCTTCTCGGTCCTGGCGGGGCTGGCGGTGGCCGTGGTGCTGCTCGCGGCCGGAGCCAGCGCGCCGCTCGCCGTGTCGTCCGGCCCGGCGCCGGAGGTGACGGTGCGCGATCTCGGCGTCCTTCTCATGGGGCCCGACGCGGCGGCGCTCCTCGTTGCCGGCGTCCTTTTGACCATAGCCCTGATCGGCGCGGTCGTCCTGGCGGCGGGCAGCGGGCCGGATGAGGGGGAGGACGCGCCATGAGCCCGCTGCATCTCTGCCTGGCGTTTTCGAGCCTGCTCTTTGCGGTCGGGCTGACCGGTGCGCTTGCGCGCGGAAACAGCATCCTCGTCCTGCTCGGCCTTGAGCTGATGCTGAACGCCGCCAACTTGAACTTCATCGCCTTCTGGCGGTTCGGCCCGCACGGTTCGCCCGCCACAGGTGTCGTCTTCGTCCTGTTTGCGATCGCGGTCGCGGCCGCGGAGACGGCGGTCGGCCTCGCGCTCATCATCTCGATGTACCGCCATCAAAGGAACATCCGCCTTCCCGAGGCGACGCGCCTGAAGGGATGAGAGCCATGAACCTCCCGGCAGCCCAACTCTGGATCATCCCGGCCCTGCCCCTCCTGGCCGCGGGATTGGGCGCGCTCACGCCCAGACCGGCCCGCCGGTTTGCCGCGGCAGCCGCCATCGCGGGGATGGCCGGAGCCCTCATTTTTTCGATCCTGGCGCTGCGGAGCGCGGCTGCCGACCCGTCGGCGCACTCTTTCTCCAACTTTGCCTGGTTTGACCTCGGCCACGGAGCCGTGACGCTCGGCTGGCTGCTGGACCCGCTCAGCGCGCTCATGTGCGCCATGGTGAGCCTTGTCGGGCTGCTGATCTTCATCTTCAGCCTGGGCTACATGGACGCGGACGAGAACTTCACCCGCTTCTTTTGCTTCCTGAGCCTGTTTGCGTCGGCCATGCTCGGCGTCGTCATCGCGAACAGCCTCCTGCTGCTCTTCGTCGGCTGGGAGGTGATGGGTCTGGCGTCCTACCTGCTGATCGGCTTCTGGTTTCACAACCCGGTGGCCGCCGCCGCCGCAAAGAAGGCGTTTATCACGACCCGTATCGGCGACCTTGGGTTCCTCCTCGGCCTGGTCTGGCTCTACAATGCGACCGGCTCGACCCTGCTCTACGACGGCGGCCGCGGTGTCCTCGAGGCCGGACCGCTGGGCGGCCTCGCGATGCCTGCGCTCGCCGGGGGGATGGCGGCATCGACCGGGATCGGCCTCCTGCTTTTCTGCGGCGCCGCGGGCAAGTCCGGCCAGTTTCCGCTTCACGTGTGGCTTCCCGACGCCATGGAGGGCCCGACCCCGGTCAGCGCGCTGATCCATGCGGCCACGATGGTTGCAGCGGGGGTGTTTCTCATCGCGCGGGTGTTTCCGCTAGTGTCGGCCGACCTCACGCAGGCGGCCGCGCCCATCCACGCCCTCACGGTAGTGGCCGCCATCGGCGTCATTACGGCGCTGCTCGGCGCCTCGATCGCCGTCGCTCAGCGCGACCTCAAGCGCGTCCTCGCCTTTTCCACGATCTCGCAGCTCGGCTACATGATGCTGGCGCTCGGCGTGGGATCCTGGGTGGCTGCGGTCTTCCACCTGCTGACGCACGCCTTCTTCAAGGCACTCCTCTTCCTCTCCGCCGGTTCGGTGATCCACGCTTCGCACCACGAGCAGGACATCCGCAGGCTGGGCGGGCTGCGCGGCCGCATGAGGACGACGTTCGCCACGTTCGCCGTGGGGATGATGGCTCTCGCCGGCGTGCCCTTTTTATTTTCCGGGTTCTGGAGCAAGGAGGCCATCCTGCACGCCGCCCTGGAATGGAACGTCTCGACCCTGCCGCTGTACGCCGGGCTAGCGGGCGTTATTCTCACAGCCTTCTACATGACGCGCCTGCTGTGCGAGGTGTTCTGCGGGGCGCCCAGATCCGAGGCAGCGGCCCATGCCCACGAGAGCCCGGCGGTGATCACGATCCCCTTGGTCATCCTTGCCGTCGGTTCCATTGGGCTCGGGTTCCTGGGAACGCCGGCGTGGCCCTGGCTCCAGTCCCAGCTCACCGGAGAGACGGTTGCGGCGCGGTCGATCCTCGAGGGCGGCGGCCTTACGGTGCTTTCGATTGTGCTCGTGGCGATTGGCATCGGGTCCGGATGGGCGCTGTACGGGCGCAGGCCGCGCGCGACCGAGTCCGCCCCCGATCCGGTCGAGGCTGCGGCCCCGGGACTATTCACATTTCTCGGGGCGCGCATGAAGATCGACGAGGCCTATGCGGCGACGCTGGGCCGCCTCAACTCCCTCGGCGCGGCGCTAGCCGATTTCCTTGACCGCAGGCTCTGGGGCGGGCTTGTCTCGCTCCTCGGCAGGATCGGGGAGGGCGCGGGGCTCATGAACACCGGCGCCGACGAGGCCGGTATCAACGCGGCCTTTGACGCGGTGAGCGGCGGACTCCGCCGCACCGGGCAGGCCTACTCGCGGGCCCAGACGGGTTCGGGGCAGGGCTACCTGCGCGCCCTCGCCGTCGCCTTCGTGGTGCTGGCGTTTCTCGTGTTGATGGGGGGCGGCCGATGAGCGGCTTTCCAATTCTTTCGCTCCTGGTCTTTGCCCCCTGGGCCGGGGCGCTGGCCCTCGCCGTGCTGCCCGGCCTGGGCAGCCGGGCCCGCACGATCCTCACCCTCGCCGCGAGCCTGACCACCCTGGCGCTCGCCCTTCCCCTGCTCGGCTCGTTCGAAAGGGCCGGCACGGGCTACCAGTTCGTCGAGCAGCATGCGTGGATCAGCTCCCTGAACGTCACGTACCACCTGGGGCTCGACGGCCTGAGCCTTCTTCTCGTGCTGCTTACCGGTCTCCTCGGGCCTGCGGGGTTGCTCGCGTCCCAGGCGGCCGGCCGTGAAACGCGAAACTTTGGCATCCTTTACCTGCTGCTTCAGGGCGCCGCGCTCGGCGTCTTTCTCGCCCTGGACTTCTTCCATTGGTTCATCTTCTGGGAGCTAAGCCTGATCCCTGCCTATTTCCTGATCAAGTGCTGGGGCGGTCCCGGTGCGGGCCGCGCGGCCTACCAGTTCGTGATCTATACGATGGGCGGCAGCGCCTTCCTCCTGCTCGGGTTTGTGGCGATCTTCGCGGCGACGGGAACCCTCGATTTTGTCGAGCTTGCCCGGCTTGGGGCCGGCGGGGTCCTGGCCGCGAAGCTTTCGGCTCTCGGGGGCTTCTGGCCCAAGGCGGTCTTCCTCGGCGTGTTCCTTGGATTTGCGGTCAAGGTGCCGCTCTATCCGTTCCACACCTGGCTGCCGGGGGCCTATGCCGAGGCGCCCACCGGCGTGTCGATGTTCCTGACGGGCGTCCTCTCCAAGATGGGAGTCTACGGATTCCTGCGGATTCTCTGGCCGCTATTTCCCGGTCCGCTTCATGACGCGGCGCTGCCGCTGCTCTGGCTGGCCCTCGGGGGCGCGGTGCTGGGAGCGTTCGCGGCCATGAGGCAGACGGACCTGAAGCGGATGATCGCCTATTCCTCGGTGAACCACCTGAGCTATTGCCTTCTTGCCCTGTTCGCGGTGTCCGCGGCGACCGGACGGCCGGGCCTGCCGGCCGATGCGGCCGCCGCCGCGCTCAGCGGGACGCTGCTCCAGATGTTCAACCACGGCCTGTCCGCCGCGGCGCTCTTCTATTGCGTCGGCGTCCTGGAAGCCCGCTCGGGCGGCCTGCGCGGCCTCGGGGACTTCGGCGGCGTCCGGACCGCGGCCCCGGTGTTCGCCGGGCTCTGCGGGATCGCCATGTTTTCCTCGCTCGGCCTTCCGGGACTCAATGGCTTCGTCGGCGAGTTTCTCATCTTTCGCGGTGTGTGGGGCCTGGCGCCGTGGGCGGCCTCGGTGGCCTGCCTGGGGCTCTTCGCCACGGCACTCTTCCTGATGACCTTCTGGCAGCGGGTGTTCCACGGGCCGCGCGCGGGCGCCGCAGCCGGGGCGTTTGCAGACCTGCGCGGAATAGACATCGCCGTGCTCGGCCCGCTGGCCGCCCTGATGCTCATTTTCGGCGTCCTGCCCCAGATCCTGACCGGGATCTTCAATCCGCTCATCACCGCGTGGGCGAGCCACCTATCCCTGCCATGAGCCTGCTACCCTGGTGCATCTACCTGTCGCTGGCCGGGGCCCTCCTGTCCCTCGCGGCCGGCCGGCGATCCGCCGGAGCCGCGCGCTGGATCGCGCTTGCGACGGCGGCCGGGTCCTGGGGCCTCACGCTCCTCGCCGCCGCGAGATTCACGCCGGGCCCGGGCATGCAGACCCTTGTCGACATTCCCTGGATTCCGACCATGGGGGTGCGCTACCACCTCGCGGCGGACGGGATCAGCCTCACGCTGGTCGTCCTCACCGGGCTCGTTGCGACTTCGGGCGTCCTGTTCTCGTGGAACATCGGGGAGCGCACCGGAGAATTCTTCGGCCTCTTCCTTGCGCTGGTCGCCGGTGTCTACGGCGTCTTCCTGAGCGCAGACGTCCTGCTGCTCTTTGTGTTCTACGAGGTAGCGATCGTCCCCAAGTACTTCCTGATCGCGATCTGGGGCTCGACGAACCGCGAGTACGCCGCGATGAAGCTCGCGCTGTATTCCTTCGCGGGAAGCGCCATGGTGCTGGCCGGGCTGCTGTGGGTTTATGCCGCCGGGGGAGGGCACTCGTTCGGCTTTGCCGAGCTGGCGCAGGCCGCGGCCCTGCTCCCGCGCGCCCAGCAGATCGTCATCTTCGGCCTCGTGTTCTTCGGGTTTGCCACCCTTGCCGGCATCTTCCCGCTGCACACCTGGGCCCCGACGGGCCACGTTGCGGCCCCGACCGCCGCCTCCATGCTGCTCGCCGGAGTCGTGATGAAGCTTGGCGCCTACGGCTGCCTCCGCGTGGCGCTGCCGCTCTCGCCCGTGGGGTTCGCCTTCTGGCAGACCCCGATTGCGTGGCTCGCCCTGATCGGGATCGTCTATGCGGGCCTCGTGGCGCTCATGAGGGAGGACCTCAAGTTCGTGATCGGGTATTCGAGCGTCAGCCACATGGGCTTTGTCCTGCTGGGGCTTGCCGCCGCGGATTTAAGGGCCGTGAGCGGGGCTGTCCTGCAGATGTTCTCGCACGGGGTCATCGCCGGCCTCCTCTTTGCGGTGGTTGGCCGCATGGTCTACGACCGGACGCACACAAGAATGCTTTCGGACCTGAGGGCCATGCCGCTCGCCCGGTTGCTTCCCTTCGCGGCGGTGGTGTTCGTGATCGCGGGGATGGCCTCGATGGGCCTTCCGGGATTCAGCGGATTCCCGGCCGAGCTCAGCATCCTGATCGGCTCCTGGACCGTGGCGCCAGGTTGGGTGGCGGTCGCCGCGGTGGGAGTGCTCGTGGCCGCGGCCTTCACGCTGCGCGCCATCCGTCTCAGTTTCTTCGGAAGCGGCGAGGGAGCGGCTTCGCAGGAATCAGGCAAGGCGTCGGACCACGCCCTCCAATTCCCGCCGATCACCCTGGCCGAAAAGGCGGGGGCGCTGCTGCTTGTCGGCGCAACGGTGCTGGTCGGGCTGAAGCCCGACCTCCTGCTTGACTGGATCAACCCGGCGCTCCAGTCGCCGCTCTTTCACGCCGTGCTGAAGGGAGGCGCGCCTTGAACCCGGACTACGCGGGACTGTTCCTCGCGCTGCGCCCGGAGGCTGCCCTGGTGGCGGGTGCGCTGCTCGCCCTCGCCCTCGACCTTTCCCTGTTCCGCCGCAGTCGCGCGGGCGTCCGCCTCGGAGCCGCCCTCTGGGTCGGCGCCCTGGCCGTCCTGGCGGCGGGATTCTGCGCCGCCCTGGGTGCGCGCGGGCCCGCCTTCGGCGGAGTCCTCATGTTCGACACGCTCGCCGTCGCCGCCCGCATCGGCGTGCTGGTGCTGACGTTGCTCACGCTCGGAGCGGCCCGGGCCGCTCCGCCAGGGCGCCAGCCGGCGGAGTACGTCGCCATGATGCTCTTCGCCGCCACCGGCCTCGTCCTCATGGCGGCGGCGCAGCAGCTTCTCCTCATCTTTCTCGCGCTGGAGCTTGCGAGCCTCTCGCTCTATGTGATCTCCGGGTTCGACCGACGGCGCCCCGAGTCTGCCGAGGCGGCGCTCAAGTATTTCGTCTTTGGCGGCATGGCCTCCGCCTTCCTCCTGTTCGGCTTCAGCCTTTTGTACGGAGTCACAGGGTCGATCGACCTGCCGCAGATCGCCGCCGGGATCGCGGGCCAGGGGTCGAACCCGCTGCTGCTGGTGGCGCTGGTGATGGTGCTGGTCGCCTTCGGCTTCAAGGTTGCGGCGGCCCCCTTTCATTTGTGGGCTCCGGACGTCTACCAAGGGGCCCCCGCGCCGTCCGCGGCCCTGGTCGCGTCGGCCTCCAAGCTAGCCGGCTTCACGCTCTTCGCGCGGCTGCTCTGGGTCGGCCTTGGCACGATCCACGCCAGCCATGAGGTGCCCTGGTTCGCGCCGGGTTGGTTTCCCGCCGTTGCGATCGTGGCCGCTGCATCGCTGCTCCTTGGAAACTTTGCCGCGCTCGCGCAGTCGAGTGTCCGCCGCCTGCTTGCGTACTCGGCGATCGCCCATTCGGGGGCACTGCTCCTCGGCGTGATGGCTGCAGGGCGGTCGGGCCTGGGGCCCCTGTTCTACTATGCCGCGACGTACGGACTTGCGACGGTCGGCGCCTTTGGCGCGATTGCAGCGGCCGAGAGCGGGGGGCGCTGTGAATCCATCGCCGATCTCGCCGGGCTGCACCGGCGGTCGCCGCTGCTCGCCGGCTGCCTGACCGTGTTCATCCTGTCCCTCGCGGGAATTCCCCCGCTTGCGGGATTCTTTGGAAAGTTTGTGGTCTTCTCGGCGGCCCTGCAGGGCGGCCTGAGCTGGCCGCTCGGGTGGCTGGCGATGCTGGCCATAGCTCTGGGCGCCCTGGCGCTCTACTACTACCTGAAGGTCCTGAAGCAGGTGCTGGTCGCGGCCCCGGTGCCCGGAGCCGCCCCCATTGTGGTCCCGCGCGCCACGGCCCTCTCCCTCCTGGTTGCCGCGGCGCTTCTCGTCTGGTTCGGCCTCAACCCCGGACAACTGCTCGGGCTTTTCTGACTCAAGGGGTCATGCCAAGTAAAGTGTAGTCAGCTTGCACCAGCCTTGTCGTGGGGCCCAGGTCGATGGGGTCATGCCAAGTATTCTGTGATTGCCCGGGAATGAAGTTGGTGGTGTGGGTTCGTGCTACTATGGATGGATGGCCCGAAAGCTCAGGGTGGAATACCCCGGCGCAATTCAGCACGTCCTAAATCGCGGAAACTACCGCTACGACGTTTTTGCCGACGACAGCACGAAACGTTCGTTTGAGATATGCCTATTCGAAGCCTGTGAGCGGTCCAATTGGATCCTTCACGCATTCATCGTGATGCGAAACCACTACCACCTTGCGCTTGAAACTCCGGACGCAAATCTCATTACGGGGATGCAGTGGCTGCAGAGCACCTTCGCCAGCCGATTCAACCGATTCCGGTGCGAAAACGGGCATCTCTTCCAAGGCCGGTACAAGGCTATCCTGACCGAAGAAGGGAAGACTCTTGGAGAAGTGTGCGACTACATCCACCTCAACCCGGTAAAGGCAGGCATCGTACCTGCAAACCGACTTCCAACCTACCGGTTTTCGAGCTACTGGTACCTTCATCAGCCGGAGATGCGGCCAAAGTTTCTACGGCCACAAACCGGATTGGAGTGTGCGTGTGGAGTTGGTGATTCGCCTCGAGGTTGGGCTCAGTATGCCAAGCTCTTGGAACTTGAATCTGAGAGCATGTTGGCGACAGCAGGGTGGAAGAAAAGAGAACGCGCCTTGTGCCGCGGTTGGGCAATAGGCGGCGACGAGTTCAAAGCCCGATTGGTCAAAGAGTATAGCCTTGCCGGGGAGCTTCGCTCCAGCGACGAGGTCGGTGTTCGAGAGGTCCGCCTTATACAGTGGGACACTATTTTACAGAAGGGGCTCCACGCATTAGGGCGGTCCAACGAGGATGCATTGGTCCAACCAAAATCTGCGCCTTGGAAGCTTGCGCTCGCCGCTTGGATGAAGACCAGAACCCAGGTCAGCAACCATTGGCTGACGGCAAAACTGAATCTCGGCGTCCCAACTGCAGTAAGCCACAACCTAACGGGCTATCGCCGCTCACTCCAATCAACCGATCCGTCGTGGAAAAGGTTGACTACAGTTTACTTGGCATGACCCCTTGGGACTAGTTGTCCTGGTTCTTGCCGTTGTGGCAGTCGCTGCAGATCAGGTCGACTCCCTCGAGGTCGGCCGACGGATGCTTGAACGCCAGGCCGGCTGGCGCGAGCTTGGCCAGGTCGGCGCCGGCTCCCTGGGCGAGGATCACGTGGCAGCTGTCGCAGGCGGTAGCGGGCATCGGACGGCCGTTGTCGGACACATGCTTCCCGTCGTGGCAGCGGAAGCACCCCGGATTGTCCATGTGGCCGATGTTCTCGGGATACTTGCTCCAATCGACCTTCATCTCGGGGAAGAAATTGAACTGATAGACGGCTGAGACCGCGGCGACCGTGTCGCCGATGTGGGCGGCGCCCGGGTATTTTTTCAGGAGCGCGGCGGCGATCTTCGCCACGGCCTCGTCCTTGGTCGTGTACGGCTGGGAGAGCAGGTCGACCGCGGTCCGCTTGATCCCCGGCAGGCTCCTGTCGATCCGGCCGAGGTAGATGGCCTCGTCGATGGCATCGTTCGGAGTGCTGTACCGGTGGGCGGGCCGGTTGTGGCAGTCGATGCAGTCCATGGTGCGGGTCTGGGACGGGTCGGGATTTCCCTTGAAGTCCGGCTTCCGGTAGATCGTGACCCTTCCGTTCGGGTCGGTCACCCGCACCCAGGGAATCGTCTGCCGCTGGGGATCCGACGCGAAATACTCGACGGTGGTGTCCTTGCCCGTGTGCCAGTGGATGCCCTCGGGCTTGCCGTGGTCGGTGCCGCTCCCCCCGACCTTGAGGAGGAGGCGTATCGTGAAGGGCGTGTTGGCGTCGTCGGAGAGGAATCGTGGAATCGTGCGCTCAAGGTTCCCCGAGTGCTTCTCGGGCCAGTGGCAGCGCTCGCAGGTCTCCCGGGCCGGCCGCAGGTTGTGGATCGGGATGGGGATTGGCCGCGGGAAGTTGTCGAAGGTGATTCCGAAGAGCTGGCGCACGCCGTTGATCTTGGCGGAAATGAACCGGGTGGCGCCCTCGCCGACGTGGCAGTCCACGCAGGCCACTTTTGCGTGCGAATTCCGCCGGTAGGCCGTGAGTTCCGGCCCCATGACCGAATGGCACACCATCCCGCAGAACTCGACGGACTCCGTATAGACGTAGGTCTGGTAGCTCCCGACCGCCGTCATGAGCAGATAAACGAGGGTCCCGCTGACAAACGTCGTCAGGATCACGCGGTCGCGCTTCCTCGAGAGGTCGATCGCGAGCGGGGTGGGGCGGCCGAGCCCCCTCAGCTTCGCGAGCTCGACCCTCCGCCTCCATGCGCCAAAAAAGACCAGGACCAAGCCGGTCGCCAGGAAGAACGGGGCGACCACGTAGGACAGGATCCCGAGGTAGGGATTGCCCCGCCCCTTTCCCGTCATGTCCAGCGTGAACAGGAAAAGGAAGGCAAACAACCCGCCGGTCGCTATGATCGCGCCCGCGAGGGTGCACCAGTTTCGCCAGATCGACTGGCGGTTGGGGCCGGCCGAAGCTGGATCTGGCCCGGACCCGGTCACTTGGCCAGGGTCCTTACGTAGGTCACAACGGCCTTGATGTCGTCATCCGAAAGCTTCTCGGAAAAAGACTTCATCTTGTTGGAGCCGTCCTCGCCCTTCATTCCGTTCTTGAGCGCCTTGAAGGCGTCGTCGTCGGAGAAAGTCTTCTGGTAGTCCGCAGCGGTCAGATCCTTAACGCCGAGCTTCTTCCCGGGCTTCGTGTGACCGGTGCCATCCTTCCCGTGGCATGATGCGCAGAGGTGGGAATAGTTTTCAGCGGGGTCGGCCTTGGCGAAGGAGGCTGCCAATGCGAGCGAGAAGGTGAGTGCGAGTAGTGTCTTCATGATGGTAAAAAAGTGGCTGGTGCGCGCGGGGATGTCCACTCCGGGCTTGGTCGGGAGCGCTTTCGCAAGGGCGACTCATCCCGGATATTCAACTGCCTGCTAGCGGGGCCGGATACGGGCTACCGAAGCCGGCGGAAGGAGGATTGCAGGAGCTCGAGATCGGACGCTGCCTTGGTCTTTTCGCGGGTCCGTGCGACCAGGCCGGCCTCGAGCTGGTTCTTCGTCGGGCGCTTCGACTCGTAGAACACGCCGAAGACGCCGGGCCAGGCCAGGGATGCCAGGCGGCCGGCCGCGAGCTCGTCGGACGTGTCGTGGCGCAGGGAGTCCTCAGCGGTGCCGTCGTTCTTTTTTTCCTCGATCATCCGAAATTGGCCGCCCTTTCGCGGATTCGCGGCGTCGAACGCTCCCTCATAAAACTCCACGCACTCGGAGAGGATCTCGACAACCGAGAAACCGTCGTGCCTCGCGGCCCGCTCCATCATCTCGACCATGTGGTTGACCTGGGTCGCGTGGCTGCGGGCGACAAAGCTCGCCCCGATGTTGACCAGCAGGCGCATGGGGTTGATGGGCTGATCCATCGCCCCGGTCGGGTCGGTCTTCGTCTTGAAGCCCACGGGCGAGGTCGGCGACGTCTGCTTCTTGGTCAGGCCGTACACGGAGTTGTCCATGATGACGTAGGTCATGCGGACGTTCTTGCGCCCGGCGTGGAGCAGGTGGTTGCCCCCGATCGAGAAACCGTCCCCGTCGCCGCCGAAGACAAACACATGGAGGTCATCCCGGCCCAGGCTCACGCCCGCGGCGAACGGCAGGGAGCGGCCGTGGATGAAGTGAACGCCATGGGTGTTGACGAAGTATGGGAAGCGCGAGGAGCACCCGATCCCTGACATCGTGACGATGTTCTGGTGCGGATACTTTAGCCTTTCCAGCACGCGGTAAAAGGATGCAAGCACTGCGAAGTCGCCGCAGCCGGGGCACCAGGTGGGGTGGTCCGCGGTGAGGATCTTCTTGGTCAGCGGCTGGGGCTGGAGAGGGGCTGGGGCAGTCGGGGCGGCGAGAGTGGACATGTCGGAAGGAGTTTTGGGAATCAAATGCGGCTGATGTGGGCGCTGCGTCGGTCGGTCACGGCCTGGTTTACGCGACTGATGATTTCTCCCACCCTGAAGGTGAGGCCGTCGGTCTTGGTGATGCTCCCAATCTTCGGAAGCGCGTACCTGGCCCGCAGCATCGTGGCGAGCTGCCCGAAACCATAGAGGCCCTCGTCATTCATCTCGACGACGAGGACGTCCTTGTAGCGGGCGAAAATGCCCTCGAGCCCCGGCGGAAGAGGATGAAGGTGGCGAATATGCAGCTGACCCGCCGTGGTTCCGCCCGTCCTCAACTGTCTTACAGCCTCCCGAACGGGTCCCCAGGTCGATCCCCACCCGACGACGAGAACCTCGCCCTCAGTGTCGCCGTAGACTTCGGGCACCGCCAGCTTCGAGCCGAGCAGCTTGAGTTTTTCCCGGCGCTTCACCGTCATCCTTTGGTGCATGTCGGGGCTGGCCGAGGGATGCCCCATCTCGTCATGCTCCAAGCCACTCACCGTGGGATACTTGCCGGTGGCGATCGGAGCCCCGGGCGGGGCGTGGCGGGTGAGGCGATCGAGCGGAAACGGCTGGAAGTCGGTGCCCCTCGGAGTCAGGTCGGGCTTGGGATCGACCATCAGGGCCGCCAAGTCGGGCTCACGGAAGGCCTCGATCCGGGTGGCCAGGGCCTGGTCCGTCAGGATGATGACAGGCGTGCTGTACTCGCGGGCGATCTTGCCGGCCTCGAGCGCGATGTTGAAGCAGTCCTCGACGTCCTTGGGGGCGAGCACGACCCTGGGTGCATCGCCGTGGCTGCCGTAGATCGCCTGCAGAAGGTCGGCCTGCTCGACATTGGTCGGCATACCGGTGCTCGGTCCGCCCCGCTGGACGTTGACCACGATCAGGGGCATCTCGGCCATCACGGCCCAGCCGAGAGCTTCCATCTTCAAGGAGAGTCCCGGACCCGAACTGCCTGTCACCGCGAGGTGACCTGAATAGGCAAAGCCGAGCGCATGGCTGATGGCGCTCAGCTCGTCTTCCGCCTGGACAAAGGTTCCGCCGTACTTCGGCAACTCGGACCGAAGCGTCTCCATGATGCTCGACCAGGGAGTGATCGGGTAGCCCGCCCCGTATCGGACACCGGCGGCGATCAAACCGTAGGTGAGAGCCAGGTTGCCATCCATTGACACCCTCGCGTGCCCACTGCCGGAGCGTTGCCCGCCCGGCTCAAACATGTAGAAGCAGTCCCTGAGATTGTCGGACGGCGTGGCGTAGCCAGCGTCAAAGGCGAGCATCGCGTTGCGCACGATGTCCTCGGACTTGCCGCCGAACCGCTCGGAGATCAGTGCGGCAATCTTGGGGACATCCAGATTGAATACCCGGGCGATCAGCCCGAGCACAAAGAGGTTCTTGCCCTTGTCCTTGGACGAGCCCCCCACGGCCTCGACGGTGGCCCCGGTGATCGGGATCCCCACGGCCTTGAAGCGCCGGTCGTCGGGGTTTGGCGTCACATGGTCGGAATCGTAGACGAGCACGCCTCCCGGCCGGAGCGACTCGATGTGGTCCTCGTAGCTGTGCTGGTAGAAGGCTACCAGGAAGTCGGCCTGGTCGCCGGAAGTCAGGATTTCGCCCGACCCCATGCGCACCTGGAATATGGACGGCCCGCCCGAGATCGTCGACGGGATCGTCATGTAGGTCATGACGTCCTGGTCCGTTCGGCCGGCCAGGCGCGCCAGGAAACCGCCGATGGTTTGGATTCCATCCTGGGAATTTCCGGCGAGTCGAATGACAGCGTCATCGACTGGTTTGCGTGGAAGGGAAGCCGCGGGGTCAACCCCCGGGGCTGGGGTCGTAACTGGCAGAACCATAGGGGTTGGAACAAGTTGTCCCCGGTGGGGGTATTGTCAATGGAATCGGGTGTGCAATAGTTGATGGGGTATTAGCAAATGTACTTAAGCGGGGCCAAGATGTGCCGATGCTGTGGGTAAGCCATGGAGTCACCATGTCCCACATCCACAACATAGCCGGAAACCTGAGCACGGCGGCCGAGTACCAGGACTACTTGGCCCGGTTGCGCTATGGCAGGCAGTCGAAGCGCACTTCCGAGACGTCGGAAAGCCGGGGGCCCACGACGTTTGACTCGGCGATCGACCCGGACAGGGACCATGACGAGGACCGGGAAGGCGCCGACGAAGAGGCCGACTCGAATCCCGAAGCCTCCGCCGACGACAAGCCCGACCTCGAAGGCCACGGCCTCTCCGCCAAGGCGTAGGTCCGCGTTTTGAGGTAGGGACGGCCGTCCCGGCCGTCCGGGCAGACCTTTGGCACTGAATTAGGGACAGGCTCGAATCAAATGGGCGGGCTCCCGGGTCTGGCCCGCCGGCATTCGAGGCGTAAGTTCGCCCCAAGACACGGGCCCGGCAGGGCATCACCAATCTGCGGCCGCCCGCTCAACGCCACGAATCGCGACTTCTCAATTTCCACGGTCTCTTCCCCTCCGCACCGATCCCGGACCGGCCCCGCTCTTGCGTCCGGTCGCGACGCCCAACGCCCGCCGGTCCCGGGCGAACAACCGCCTCTCACTGCCGGCGGCCCAGACCCTCATCGCCCGCACGGAGCCGTTGACCTTCCCGTTGGGTGCATCACCGTTCTCATTCTCATTGGGTTGTCATCCTGAGCGAAGCGAAGGATCCAGATGAGTCTACGGTACCGGCAGGTATGGACTCGAAGGCCTCAACAAAACGCCTCGCAATCTTGCGCCAAAGAACGTTACACTTTGCTTGAGCCGGTTGCCGTAATCCCCTCTGCACCGCCAGTACCCCATGACCAAGCATACCTTGCCTGCTGTCTTTGTGCTTTGCGCTGTTCAAGCGCTGCGCGCTGTCACGCCAGTTGAATCCACAATTACTTCAGCCACGGTCTTTCTCGACCGCGCCGTCGTCACCCGTACTGCGGAGGTCAAGGTAAATGCCGGCGAACAACAGTTCATCTTTGAGCATCTGCCGGCCAGCTTGTTGGACGACTCGATTCAAGTGAGGGGCCACGGTTCTGCCCAGGTGACAATCCTTGATGTCACTGCGAACCAGCAATGGCTCAATGCATATGCGAGCGACTCGCTACGGCGATTGGAGTCCGAGGCGAAAGACCTTCAAAGACAGCGGCGCACCGTCACCGATAGGTCCGCAACGCTCGATCAGCAGCACGCCCTGCTTACCCAAATTGCGCCCTGGCCAGGTATGACGAGCTTCGGAGACAAGGGCAGCGCCGAGGCGCCAGCGATAGGCCCTGCTGGTTGGCAGCAATTGATGGATGCCTACGCCGCCGGCCTCGACAAAATCGCTGCTGAAAAGCGATTACTTGACGATCAGGGTAACGACCTCGATGGCAGAATCGAAGCGTTGAACCAGCAAATGGCCCTGTTGCAGGGATCTACTGGAAATGGGTTCAAGACAGTGACGGTTCGTGCAAGCGCCCAGCAGGCCGGCACCCTATCCCTCATCCTTTCTTATACCGTGCCAGATGCCTCGTGGCGTCCGGCTTACGATGCCCGGGTTTCGAGTGCCGATCAAAAGCTCTCCCTCGGGTATTTTGGAGTTGTCAGGCAAGATACAGGCGAGGACTGGAAGGGTGTCGACCTTGCCCTCTCGACTGCACGCCCTTCCCAAGGTGGCGCGGCCCCAAAACTGCAAGCTTGGGTTGTGGCCCAATATAACCCTTTGGCAATGACTGTGGAGGCAGACCAAGACACGGGCTATGCCGCGACAAGCACGCTTGCTGGAGCGCGGATCAAGACCAACCTAAAGGATGTGGGAGACGCCGTCTCGGTTGTAACCCGGAAGTTCCTCGAGAACACAGGTAGCACGTCGTCCGACAAGGCCTTGAATTACAAGTCTCAGGATCAATCCGCAGCCGTCGATAGCAAGGCCACGTCGGTCACCTTTGCGATACCCGGGGCAACGGATGTCCCCAGCGACCAGGCTACCCACAGGGTTGGGATCGCGACGGTGCAATTGCCCGCCAAGCTGGCCTACCAATCGACGCCCAAGCTGTTGCCGGCCGCTTTCCTGACCGCCAGCGTCGTAAACAAGTCCGAATATCCGTTCTTGAACGGAATAGTATCGTCATTTCTCGATGGCCTGTTCGTTGCGAAAGGCCGGCTCGATACCGTGATGCCAGGCGAGAAACTTGATCTCGCGTTTGGAGTCGACGACGGGATCAAGGTCGAACGAAAGCTGGTCAACAGCTTCACGGAAGACATCGGGCTGGTCACGAGGCAGACCCGGACCACCTACGATGTGCTGATCACGGTGACCAACAACAAGGCCTCGAACGCGGACATCACGGTCAACGACCAGATCCCGGTCTCCCGGCACGAGAAAATTGTGGTTGTCCAGCTGGAGCCCGACCCGAATGCGACGAAGCCGAACGACGAAGGGGTCATCAGCTGGACGTTAAGCTTGAAACCGGGAGAGAAGCGTCTGCTTCCGCTCAAGTTCAGTATTACATATCCGAAGGACTTTTCTGTAACCGGACTTGAGTGATCGAAATCTGAAATGGGATCATAACCCATTCCCGTCCAAGTGGATCCTTCGCTTCGCTCAGGATGACAGGGAAGATCGAATAAGGGACAAAATCGATTAAGGGACAGGTTAGAATGTGACTAGCATCGTCGGCGTGGTCTGCCCGGGCGGAGGAGGTGGTCCTGCCTGCAATGAGAGGCGGTTGTTCGCCCGGGACCGGCGGACCAGGGGCGTGGCGACCGGACGCAAAAGCGGGGACTGTCCGGGATTGGCTTGGCGGGGCAGGAGGCCATTGGCCAGGAGGGGATGTAATTCGAGACCTTGAGCGGGCGGCCGCAGATCGGTCTTGATCCGCCGGGCCCGTGCCTTAGGGCGAACTCACGCCTCGAGTGCAGGCAGGCCACCGACGAGAGCCCGCAGAATACGAACGAGAAGTGGGTTTGTAGCAGGGTCTGAGGCATGCCCGGACGGGCGGGGGACGCCCGTCCCTACCTTCCAAACCGCTTCCGACGCCTCCACAGGCTCGACGCGGGCTGAAACCCGTACAAGGCTGGCGGACCTATGAGCTCGGCGGACTATCTGGAATCGATGTTCGGTCTCAAGGGAAAGGTCGCGGTCGTCATCGGAGGGACGGGCGAACTTTGCGGGGCGATGGGGGAGGGGCTCGCCTCCGCGGGAGCGGAGGTGGTGCTGGTGGGTCGGAGCGCGGAGAAGGCGCAGCCGCGGCTGGAACGGATCGCGGCCAAGGGCGGCAAGGCCTGGTTCCGGGCGGTCGAGGCGACCAAGAAGACGGAGCTGCAGGCGCTGCTGGAGGCCGTGCTGGCAAGGTCCGGGAAGGTCGACATCCTCATCAACGGCGCAGGGATCAACTCGGGGACGCCTTTCCTGGACATTGACGATGAGGACTTTGACAAGGTGATGCGGGTGAACCTGAAGAGTCTGCTCTTCAGCTGCCAGGTCTTCGGCGGCCACATGGTCAAGAGAGGGGAGGGCGGTTCCATCATCAACATCGGCTCCATGTCCGGGCTGATCCCACTCTCCGGCAGGTTTGTCTATTCGATCACCAAGGCGGGGGTCCACAATTTGACCATGAATCTGGCCAGGGAGTGGGCTCCCCATCGGGTGCGGGTGAACACGCTGGTCCCGGGCTTCTTCCCTGCGGAGCAGAACCGCAAGCTCCTCACCCCTGAGCGGATTGCCGCCGTCCTCGGGCACACGCCGATGAAGCGCCTCGGCGAGGCGCGCGAACTGGTGGGTGCGGCGCTTCTGCTGGCGAGCGACAGCGCTGCCTCCTTCATCACGGGCGACGAATTTGTCGTGGATGGCGGCTACGCGGCAATGACCATTTGACGGTCGTGAAACCGATCAATCGATTCCTCCTGGAAAACAACCTGCGCATCGCGCAGAACCCATGCGTCAGCCCGGATTTCTGCCTGGATTGGGAGGGCCTGCTGGCCGATGTCCGAGGGGGGAGGGCGACCGAACATCCCAAGAGCAGGTTCAGCACGCGGGCCGGCGACTGGACGCTCGTTGAGAATTCCCGCGGGGACTGCGCCTGGAAGCTACATGGAACCGCGGCGCCGCTGGGGGGCGGCCAGGAGCTTTCCGGGGTGGGCATGCTGTTCCCGGCCAGCTGGGAGAACCTGCTGGCGATGAAGAACCTGGTGCTTGAGCACGACCCGGCCTCGACGATCTTCCCGTCGGCGGGGGGCTGCCTCGGGCGCAGCACGATCGGGGTCGGGGCGCGGTTTACGACGCTCCACTGGCCTGCCGTGGAGTGGGCGATGAGCGCCCTGGGGATCGGCCTCACGGCCAACCAGAACAGCATTCCGCGCGAACTCGTGTACGACGTCGACGCGATGCTCGACGGCCGGCTGGACACAGTGCCGTTTCCCTTCATCGGAACCCAGGTGCCCGAGGGGCACCAGGGTCAGAGCGTCGAGGGGATGAGCCACGGATGCGTCCTGTCAAAACTCCGGACGGGATTTCATCGCTGCCGGGTACCGTGGAGCTTCAACGCCGACCACCAGCCGATCGGCGGAAAATTCGACGCCCGGGAGGATGCGCTTGTGCGGGGCTGCCTTCTCGCCAGCTACATCACCTTCGACCTTTCGCCGGAGCTTGCGCTGGACCGCCCGGCCGCCCTTGCCGACATCCCTCCCGACCTGGTCGCGAAGGTTCGCGGGCGCGTCGCAGGGGCCGGGCAGGTGATCGACGAGGGCGCCTTTTCCCAGTTGCTGTGCTCCGTCTGGCCCGCCCTTCAAAAGATGAAGCGGCGCGACGAGAAGTATGCGGCCGCCAGGCTGGCGGCCTTCACGGCGGTTGCCGGCCGGCGGTACCTCCGGGAACTTTCCATCGACGAGCTGCCGGGCCTCACGACGCCGGAGACGACCGCCGTGATGCTTGCGCTCTGCGAGGCGCTGGACATGCCGGTGAACTTCATCGCGCCCGCCTTCGGCTTCCAGAAAAACACGCCCTTTCCGGACGACGCTGCTCTCCGCGGGCTCCTAAGCCGCCAATGGGCCGTCGCTGAGAGGTTCGGCGCCAGCATAGGTTTCCATTCCGGCTCGGGAAAATCCGCCGGGAATTACGAGGTGATGGGGGAGGTCACCGGCGGTGCCCTCGAGATCAAGACCAGCGGGCGCTACACCTACGAGATGGGCAGGGCGCTCGCACTATCTTCGGACGGGGCCGACAAGGCGCTGTGGCTCGACTGGCACCGCTTTACCGTGGACATGGCGGTCGCGGGTGCCTTCAGCCCCGACCCCACGGAGCGGAAGATGGCGCGCTCCTTTGTCTCGACCTCGCTGGCCGCGACAGGGAAGCCCGTGGAGGTGTTTGCCTCGGAAGGGGATTGCCGCGCCGCGATCGAGGCCCTCCCCCCAAGCCCGGACCACATGTTCTTCTTCGAGTACAATTTCCTCTACGTCCTTGCCGCCGGGGGGCGCGCGGAGAAGGCGGCCCTCGGCGACCACTCCGCGGCCGGATACGCACAGCGTGCCCGGTTCTACGCCATCAGCCCCGAGGCACGGCTCCTTTACTCCCGGGGCGTCGCCGGCTACCTGATCTTTCTTGCCGAGCACACAGGCATTGTCGCGGCGGCGCGGTGCGCGGCGGCCAGGTCGCTTCTTGCCGGCTACGCCACGATGGAGGACTTCCTCAACGACATCTCCCGCTGACGACCCCCCGCCCCATGCGCCCCTACATCCACGACGACTTCCTCCTCCACACCGCGGCGGCCAGGGATCTCTACCACTCCTTTGCGCGCGACCAACCCATCTACGACTACCACTGCCACCTTCCCGCGGGACTGATCCTGGAAAACCACCATTTTGCGGACCTGTCCGAGATCTGGCTCGGCGGGGACCACTACAAGTGGCGGCTCATGCGGGCAAACGGCGTCGACGAGCGCCTGTGCACGGGCTTGGCGACCCCGAGGGAAAAGTTCGACGCCTGGGTCGCCACGGTTCCCGCCACCCTGAGGAATCCCCTGTATCCGTGGTCGCACCTGGAGCTCGTACGGTACTTTGGGATCGACGCCGTCATCTGCCCGGCCAATGCCGATGAGATCTGGAACCGGGCCAACGAGCGCCTCGCGACGATGGGGGTCCACGACATCCTCGCCGCAAACAAGGTGGCCGTCGTCTGCACGACCGACGACCCGGCTGATTCCCTCGATACCCACCTCGCGATCGCGAAGTCCGGGCTGAAGACGAAGGTGTATCCCGCATTCCGCCCCGACAAGGCGCTTGGCGTGTCCAACCCGGCTGCGTTCAACCCCTGGGTCGAGCGGCTGGGCGGCGCCGCGCGAACCGCCATCCGCACCTTCGACGACTTTGTGGCGGCGCTCGAGAGGCGGCACGCGGACTTCCACGCCGCCGGGTCGCGCCTCTCGGACCACGGCCTCGACACGGCGCTCGCGGAGCCCTGCACCCATGTGCAGGCCGCGGCCGTATTCGACGCCGCGCGGGCCGGCAGGGCAGCCAGCCCCGAGGAATGGGCCCGGTTCGGATCCTTCCTCATGCTGGAGTTTGGCCGTTGGGACGCGCGGCGCGGCTGGACCAAGCAACTCCACCTGGGCGCTCAGCGCAGCGTCAATTCCCGCCTGCTCGGCAGGCTCGGGCCGGACACGGGCTTCGACTCCATTGGGGACTTTCCCCAGACCCGCGCCCTCGGCCGGTTCCTCGACGCGCTGGACTCGACGGGGGAGCTCCCCCGCATGGTCCTCTACAACGTGAACCCGACCGACAACTACGCCTTCGCGACGATGGCGGGCAATTTCCAGGATGGTTCCGTGGCGGGCAAGGTCCAGTTTGGCGCCGGTTGGTGGTTCCTGGACCAGAAGGAGGGGATGGAGTGGCAGATCAACGCGCTCTCGAACAACGGGTTGCTCGGCCGGTTCGTCGGCATGCTCACTGACTCAAGGAGCTTCCTCAGCTACACCCGGCACGAGTACTTCCGCCGGGTGCTCTGCGACCTGCTCGGCTCCGAGATGGAGCGGGGGGACCTGCCGGCGGATAGGGAGCTGGTCGGAGCCATGGTGCGCCGGATCTGCTTTGCGAACGCCCGGGATTATTTTCGGCTCGAGCTCGATCCGGAGTATGAAGGGTAATGCGGGAATCTTTGACGGGCGGAGGGCCCGGGGTAGGGACGCGCGGCCCGCGCGTCCGAGCCTGCGAATGGCTCCGATGTTTGCCCGAACGGGCGGGCCGCCCGTCCCTACCTTATTCGATTTCTAAAGGGCATTCTTTCCGGATGGTGTTATAGGTTCCGGTAGGGCTCTGCCCGTACTACACACAGACCCATTCCCATGGACACCCCGCCCTCATCCGATCCCCTCGACCGGCTGTTAAATCGCTGGTCGGAGGTCCCAGAGCCATCGAGCCACCTCACCCGGGAGGTCTGGCGCCGGGTGGCCCTCAATGAGTCGCAGGCTCACCAGGGCGCGCACTGGCTTCTCGAGCAGTTCTGCAGGCCGTTCGTTGCCACGGTCTTCGTCTTCGGCTGCATCGTGACCGGCCTCTTCCTGGCCGAGGTCAGGGTCGCGAGGCTTCAAACCGAGACAAGCTCGCAGCTGGCGAGGAGTTACGTGCAGCTGATCAACCCGCTGCTGCAGGTCCAGCCCCAGGCCGCCCACAAATGAAACGAGCCCTTCTCATCCTTGTGCTTGGCGTGGCCGCGGGAATTACGGCGCACCTTTCCTACTATTATTCCCGGCGCCCGTGCGCCACGGGTTCGCTCGATTGCGAGCTCAGCTGGATCAAGGGCCAGCTGAACCTGAGCGATGCCCAGTACGCCCAGATCAAGGCCCTGCACGAGAGTTCCGGACCCCAGCTGGTCGCCCTCGCCGCGCAGGTGGCGAGGCTGCAGAAGGAGCTAGGCGCCTTTGAGGACCAGCGCCGCACGACCGACAGGATCGACTTTCTTGAGTTTGCGAGCTTTGTGGAGGAGCGGCGGGCGATGGACCGGCAGTGCATGGACTCCACGCGAATGCTGGTCGAGTCCACGGCGAGGATCATGAACCCGGACCAGCGCCAGCGGTACCTCACGCTGGTCGCGATGTCCGGCCTGCCGGCGCAACCGGACTGACGACCGGCAAGCCGTCCGCCCCAACGTGCTCCCGGACCCCGCCACAGACCAGCAGGCCCTTGCGGCGCTGCGGCAGGGTGACGACTCCGCCCTCCGGGGCCTGATAGCACGCTGGGAGAAGCCGCTGATGAGATTTGCCTACCGGTATGTGCAGAACGAGGTCGACGCGAACGATCTCGTGGCCGAGGCCTTCGTCCGCTTCTACCAGCAGCGCCTGCGCCTTCGGGCCGACACAAAGCCCGGTGCGTGGCTCTACACGACGCTGACCAACCTCTGCCTGAATCACAACCGGTGGAAGCGGCGACACCCGGCCGTGTCGATGGACGCCGAATTCCCCCCCTCGGGCATGCCGTCTGCCGGAGGCGGGGCGAATCCCGCGCTTTCCCTGGAGCAGGACGAGACCGTCGCGGCCGTGCGCCAGGCCATCGCCCGGCTGCCGCATGAACTGAGGACTGCGTTCCTCCTCCACCACTACGAGCGCCTATCCTACCAGGAGATCGCGGAGATTGCCGGCTGCTCCGAGCGGGGTGTCGAGTCGCGGCTCTACCGTGCGCGCCAGCGGCTGCGCCAATGGCTCGGGGGACTGTGGAACGAGGCCGCCGCCACGCAGGCCGAAAAGTGAAGGGATGCCCGAAAGCCCGGTGTTAGACCCCAGCGAGGACAAAAAGATGAAAACACAAATGATCGGATTTCTCGCGCTGCTCGCGGCCATCGCCCCCGCGGCGCCGGTCTGCGGCCAGGATGCGGTCCCGCAAAATTCCTCCCTGAAGATTCACCAGACCGTGACCCCGTTTTACCCCACGCGACTGTACATGGAGGGTGTTGTCTACGGACAGGTCCGGATCGCCATCCAGGTCGACGCGTCGGGCAGGCTGACGGACACCCTGGTCGCCGCGTACACGAACCATGAATTGATCCAGCCCACGCTGGACGCCGTGGCGAAGTGGTCCTTCGAGCCCGCTGTCGTGAACGGCGAGGCCCGCAGCACGGCCAGCGGCCTGGTCTTTGAGTACCGGCCGGACGGACCGGTTGTCGTGGAGCGGGCGGGCGGCCCCGGGGGAGACGCCCTGCTGGATGAGGCCGATGGCCGGCCGTCGGCCAGATTCCAATACGAGGTCCGGGAACTTCGGGATCTCGACCGAATCCCGACGCCCGTCCATGTCGTGAAGCCGGTGCTCGCGACCCGGGCCGGCGACGCAACCGGATTGGGCAGCGTCACCGTCGACTTCTACATCGACGAGACCGGCCGCGTGCGGATGCCCTCGGTCGCCCGCTCCGAGGACAACGCCCTCGCCTGGGCCGCTGTTCAAGCCGTTTCGCAGTGGACGTTCGCGCCGCCCACGGTCGAAGGCGTGCCCGTGACCGTGCACGCGACCCAGGAATTCGTGTTCAAGCACTGACCCCCGCTAGCGGGGCAGTATGAAGACCAGGACCGCCGTCAGGTGGCAGGCCGTGCCCCCGAGTACGAATGTCTGCCAGACGGCCTGCCGGTACCAGAGGTTCTTCCACCGCCGGATCAGCACGCTGGCCGTGTAGCAGAGACCGCCCGCCAACATGAGCCAGAGGGCGCCGTGCGGGACCGAGGCGACCAGCGGCTTCAGGGCGACCACGGCCAGCCAGCCCGCTGCCAGGCACAGGAAGGTTGCGACGGCGCGAAAACGGCCGGCGAAGAAGAGCTGGAAGACGACCCCGGCGGCGCAGAAACCCCAGATGATCGCAAAGAGCGTCCAGCCCCAGGTTCCCCGGAGGTTCACGAGAAGGAACGGCGTGTAGGTGCCGGCGATCAGCAGGAACACGGCTGCGCCCCGACACTTTTCCAGGAGGCCGTTCCAGCGCGTGGTCCGCATCCCGTGATACAGCGTGGAGGTCGCGTAGAGGAGCACCACGGTGAGGCCGAAGGCGGTGAAGCTGACCACGTGCCAGACGTTCCCGCGCAGGCAGGCGAAGGTGACGAGGAGGACGAGGAACGTGATGCTGAGCGCAAGGCCCAGCCCGTGGGTCACCCAGGCGAGGGCGCCCTCGCCTGGAAGCGGGGCCGCGGGCGCGTCCGCACGGCTCAGCTCACGCCGCCGCTTCACGATCGCGCTCGACGCGGCGTCGCACCAGCGGATGAACCGGCAGGGCCTGGGGCTCAGGAACTGGGCCGCCTGCCACTCCGCGCCGTCCGCGTACAGGTTGGGCGGGATGATGCAGGTGCCGAAGATCCAGTCCGCGATCGGAAGCGAGAAGAAACCCGAGATGGACTCGTTGCAGTCGATGACCGCGTGGTGGCGGAGATGGAACCCGTAGGCCTTCTTCCAAAAGAAGCCCCACCTGGGATGCGAGATGAGGGGCATCCACTGCTCAAAGGAAAGGTGCTCGATCGCGTGCAGCACCTCATAGAGGGTGAGCGAGACCGCCAGGGCGCAGTACCCGGCGAGGAGCCAGGGAAAGGAGGGCGTGAGCCACTGGGCCGCCGCAAGGAGGGGCGTGATGATCAGGGCGAACACCGCCAGCGAGTACCACGGGAAGAAGGACGACTCGTTCTGCTCCGGCTGCGTGATGGGGTAGATGTTCTCGATGAAGGGGATCTCCCGGCCCTCGGGCGTGCGCCGGCGGCCGATGCGCGTGAGTGTGTGGTGCTTCGTGTGGGCCCGGTAGAAGTGGCTGAACATCGGCACCACGGGCTTGTGGAGGACGTATCGATGGAAGAAATACTCCAGGAAGCAGTTGAGGAGCGTGACCGCGGCGAACGCGACGGCCCACCTCCAGGGCCCGGCCGAGAGCTGCGCATGCCAGGCGCCCGTGGGCGCGAGGAAACGGACCAGGGCGACCAGCAAGGACAGGGTTACAAGGACGGTCAGCGCGAAACGGAAGAGGGAAAAATGCTCCTCCTCCCCGCCGCGGGAAGATGTGGTAGGGATCAAGGGTGCCTTTTGGGTTGAATGGACCGGCCGGGGTGGAGGAGAGGGGGTAACCCTTCCCTACACAATCACCAAGTCGGACAAGTGTGGGAAATATTTAACGCCGAAACCGGTTCCAGCCGCCGCGGCTTGACTGCTGGCCTCGCCCGCGTCCGCCACCGAAGGCCCTTTGGGGAGGCTGCGCCGGGCGCGCGACGTACGCCTGGTACGCGAAACCCTCGAGGCGCAGCTGGGGGACCTTCTGGCCGATGAAGCGCTCGATGTCGCGGATGTCGCCGGCCTCCTCGGGGGCGACCAGCGTGAAGGCGTCGCCCACGGCCTGCGCCCGGCCCGTGCGGCCGATCCGGTGCACGTAGTCCTCCGGGTTCTGAGGGACGTCGTAGTTGATGACGTGGGTGACCCCGGCGACGTCGATGCCGCGCGCGGCGATGTCGGTCGCGACCATGATCTCGTACTTGCCGCTCTTGAAGCCGGCCAGCGCCTCGATGCGCTGGTTCTGGGAGCGGTTGGCATGCAGGACCGCCACCGAGTGGTTCTCGGCCTTGAGCTTGCGGGCGATCTTGTCGGCGCCGTGCTTGGTGCGGGAAAAGATCAGGACGCTGTCAAAGCCGGCCTGGCGCAGGAGCGCGAGGAGCAGGTCGAACTTCTGCCCGTGCGCGACCGGATAGAGCGCGTGGTTCACCGACTGGGTGACCGAACGGCTGACGCCGACCTCGACCCGCTCCGGGTCCTTCAGGGCGAAGGAGGCCACGGCCTGGATCTCGGGGGGCACGGTCGCGGAGAAGAACAGGGTCTGGCGCTGGCGTGGGCACCGGCCGATGATGTCGCGGACGACGGGCAGGAAGCCCATGTCCAGCATCCGGTCGACCTCGTCCAGGACGAGAATGGAAATGTCGTTGAGCGAGATCGTGCCTTCCTGCAGGTAGTCCATCAGGCGGCCCGGGGTCGCTGCGATGATGTCGACGCCCTTCCTCAGCTCCTGGCGCTGGAGACCGTAGCCGACGCCCCCGAAGATGGCCACGGTGCGGAGGTTGGTGAACCTCGCGAAGTCCCGAAACGCCGTCTCCACCTGGGCCGCGAGCTCGCGGGTGGGCTCCAGGATGAGGACCCGGACCCGCCCGTGCGTGCCCAGGCGGCAAAGGATGGGAAGGGCGAAGGCGGCCGTCTTGCCGGTGCCGGTCTGCGCGGAGGCGATCAGGTCGCGGCCGGAGAGGACTACGGGGATGGCCCGCAGCTGAATGGGCGTGGGGTCCGTGTAGCCTGCGGCCTGGACACCGCGAAGGACGGGTTCGGTTAGATGGAGGGCTCTGAACGGCATGAGGAACGGGTAGGGAACCGCAAAATGCCCCCGGGCACAACCAGCATCTCCAGAAGCGCCCCGGCAGATTGCCGTGGAGGGGGATGCGTCAAAAACATCCCTGTTGCAGTTGCGCCTCTTTCCTGAGAATCACCCCCGCGCCCCCCGCAAGCCCGGCCGCGCGCCGGCCAACGACCCCCCCACGGCATGCAACTTCACTCCCTGGACATCTGGATCATCGTGGGCTACTTCGTGGCCATCATCTCCGTCGGCCTCTGGGTGTCGAGGAAGGGCGTCAAGGACATGGACTCCTACTTCCTGGGGGGAAAATCGCTTCCCTGGTACCTGCTCGGGATCTCGGATGCCTCCGGCATGTTCGACATCAGCGGCACGATGTGGCTCGTCTACATCCTGTTTGTCTACGGCCTGAAGAGCATCTGGCTGCCCTTCCTCTGGCCGGTGTTCAACCAGATCTTCCTGATGGTGTTCCTGAGCGGATGGCTCCGCCGCTCCAAGGTCATGACCGGCGCGCAGTGGATCGAGACCCGCTTCGGACGCGACACCGGCGCGAACCTCGCGCACCTGAGCGTCGTGATCTTCGCGCTGATCAACGTGATCGGGCTCCTTGCCTACGCCTTCAAGGGGATCGGGAAGTTCGCGGTGGTCATGCTGCCGTGGCGCTTCACCGGGCACTCGACGGGGTCCTTCAGCGACGACAACCTCTACGCGATCATCATCCTCGGCCTCACCTCCCTCTATGCGATCAAGGGCGGGATGATCAGCGTCGTCGTCACCGAGGTGACGCAGTTCACCATTCTCACCGTCACCTCGATCACGATCGGAATCATCGCGATCTGGAAGGTCTCGCCCGCGATGATCGCGCACTCGATCCCGGCCGGCTGGATGAATCCGGTCTTCGGCTGGAAGCTCGGCCTCGACTGGACGGGGATCCTCGACCGGGCCAACGACGCCATTCGCGCGGACGGCAACGAGTTCTTCATGCTGATGTTCGGCATGATGATGTTCAAGGGGGTGCTCGCGAGCCTCGCGGGGCCCATACCCAACTACGACATGCAGAGGATCCTGGCCACGCGGAACCCGAGGGAGGCCTGCATGATGAACGGCTTCGTGAACGTCGTGCTGTACTTTCCCCGCTACATGATGATCACCGGCATCACGGTCCTCGCGCTGGGCTTCTGCCTGCCCCAGCTGCGCGCGATGGACAAGCCCGACCTGGAGAAGATCCTCCCGATCGTGCTGAGCGAGTACGTCCCGACGGGCGTCCTGGGGTTCCTGCTCGCCGGGCTCATGGCGGCCTTCATGTCGAACTTTGCGGCGACGATCAACTCGGCCCCTGCCTACATCGTCAACGACATCTACAAGCGCTTCATCAACCCGAACGCGTCCGGCCGGCGGGAGGTCGCTCTGAGCCGGGTCGCGGCCCTCGTGATCCTGGCGGTCGGGATCGTCTTCGGAATGATCACGACCAGCATCACCGAGGCCATGATGTGGCTCGTTGGCGCCCTCTATGGAGGGTTCGTGATGGCCAACGTCCTGAAGTGGTACTGGTGGCGCTTCAACGGGTACGGCTTCTTCTGGGGCACGATGAGCGGGATCGTCAGCGCCATGGTGATCCCCGCCGCGGCCCGGGCCATCTACGGACCGGACTTCAACGTCCTCTTCGCGTTTCCGGTCATATTCGCGGTCTCCGCGATCGGCTGCATCGCCGGGACCCTGCTGACGAAGCCGGAGGAGGATGCCGTCCTCATGGGTTTTTACAGGACGGTGAATCCCTGGGGCTTCTGGGGTCCCGTCCTCGCGAAAGTCCGCCGCGAGGATCCGTCGTTCGAGCCCAACCGGAACTGCGCCCGCGATTGGATCAATGTCGCGGTCGGCATCCTCTGGCAGCTTTGCCTCGTCACGGTCCCGGTCTACCTCGTCCTGCGCAGCTGGACCTGGTTCTGGGCCAGCCTGGCGGTCCTCGCCTCGACCTCCCTCTTCCTCAAGTTCAATTGGTACAACCGCCTGGAACGGGCCCCCGTTTCGAAGGCGGCCCTGGAGTCCCTCCCATGAAAACGACCCTGACCCTCTGCGCGCTGGCCCTGACCAGCGCAGGATTCGGCGCCGAGCGCGCCACCTACAGCATCGCCGGGGGGCTCACGTCCCTCATTTCCTCAGGAAACGAGATGCCGGTGCGGGGGGAGTTCTTCCTGACCTTCACGGGCGGCAGCAGCGCCTCGATGCAGCCGCACCAGGAGCGGTCACGGGCGCAGCGCGACGGCCTGAACCTCAAGTGGAAGGGGAGCGCGAGCTACGCCAACGGAAGCCAGTCGGAGTTCGCGGTCGCCTGGAGCGAATCCGACGCCGGGGTGCGGCTCGACGGCACCGTGACGGCTGGATCCCCGTTCCCGGGCGCCCGGGCATTCCGTTTTCCCATCGACACGGAGTCCGTCGACTACGTGGTCGACCTTCCGCGGGCGTCGTTCGCGGGCGGCCGGATCGAGCCCTCGGGAACCGCGATTCCCACGGTGAAGCCCGCGGACCCTGACTTCTTCCGCGGGACGGTCGACCGCGTTGCCGTGGTCGACGCGGCGGGCAACTGGCGCGTGGCCTTTGTCCTCGACAAGGCCCGCCCGGTCACGATCACCGACACCTGGGACCCGGCCGGCGGACGCTTCCTCCGGGTGAGGATCCAGGTGCACGCGGGCCCATGGCTGATCGGCGAACCGGCCGGCCTTGGGCTCACGCTCTCGCTCACGGGGGCCCCCCACGCCGCGCCCGTCCGGCTGGGGGCCGATCCCTCGCAGATACGGTATCCATTCGATGGTTTTGGGGGCAACTTCCGGGCGTACCGGGACACCCCGGTCATCGACTACACGCTGTCCAACCTGCGCGTCACCCGGGCGCGGATCGATTTCAACGCCCTAGCCTGGGACCGCGAGCGCTGGTCGGGGACGCCCGACCCGCAGCTCAGGCGCACCTTTCTCCTGATGCAGCGCTTCCAGCGGGCCGGGATACCCTGGATCCTCAGCCTCTGGACGCTGCCGGAGAGGTTCTACACGGACCCGAACCAGAGGCCGTTCGGGTCCTTCGGGCGCACCATCGCGCCCGAGAAGTGGCCGGAGTTCATCGACCTTCTCGGGAGCTACCTCATGTACCTGAAAAACAACTACGGGGTCGAGCCCGACTTGTTTTCGTTCAACGAGTCCGACCTCGGGGTGAACATCGGCTTCACCCCCGCGACCCATGCCGAGGAGATCCGGCGGATTGGGTCCTATCTTGAGACCCTCGGCCTCAGGACCCGGATGCTCCTCGGCGACACGGCGAACCCGCGCGACTCGCACAAGTTCGCGCTTCCCACCGCCGCGGACCCGGGGGCGATGCGCTACGTGGGGGCGGTCTCCTTCCACAGCTGGGGCAACGGGACGCCCGAGCAGTACGGTGCCTGGGGCGACCTCGCCGGCTGGCTGGGCCTTCCCCTGATCGTGGCCGAGGCCGGCGTCGACCCCGGGGCCTACCAGAACGCGGCCTACGACAGCTTCGCCTACGGCCTCCGCGAGGCCCGGCAGTTCCAGGAGCTGCTCCGGTTTGCGCGCCCGCAGTCCATCCTCTACTGGCAGTTCACCGACGACTACGCTCTCGTGCATGTCGGGCCGAAGGGGGAAATCGAACCCACGGGCCGTTTCTGGATGATGAAGCAGTTTGCGAACCTGTCCCCCGCCAAGGGCGGCGTCATCGCGACCGGGAGCGACCAGCCCGACGTCCTCATCAGCGGCTTTGCCCGGGGCACCGCAATCGCGGTCCATATCCTGAACACCGGCCCGGAGCGCGCCGCCACGCTCTCAGGGTTGCCCCAGGGAACTTGGAGGAAGGTCACCACGACCGAGTCGGCCGGTTATCAGGAAGCACAGGAGAACCTGGCCGGCCCGGAAGGGCACTTGCACCTCCCGGCCCGGAGCCTGACGACCCTCGTTCGCGACTAGCAGCTACTTGCCGCCGTACCAGAAGCCGCGCTGCCAATTGTGCTCGCGCAGCTTCTCCAGCAGCGGCGCGGGCATGGGCGGGAGGGCGCTCACGGCGCAGTTGGCCTCCGCCTGGGCGGGGCTGCGCATGCCCGGGATCACGGTGCTCACGGCCGGATTGGCCAGGGCGAACTTGATCGCCGCCTGCGGGAGCGTGTAGCCGCTTCCCTCGATCGTGGCCTTCACCTTTTCGGCCCGGGCCACGGCGCGCTCGAGGCGGTCGCCCGCAAAATAGCCCTGCCGGAAATCCCCGTCGGGGAACCGGGTCTCCCTCGTCCACTTTCCGGTCAGCGCGCCCTCGTCGAACACGACCCGGACGATGATCCCCACGTTGTGGAGCAGGGCGGCGGGGAGAAGCTCGGCGGCGGGCTCCTGCTCGAAGATGTTGTAGATCACCTGGACCACGTCCACCCAGCCGTCGCGCATCAGGTCGATGACGGCGTTCTGGTCGTGCTCGGGGGTGGAGACGCCGATGAACCGGATCTTGCCCTCCTCCCTGAGCTTGCGCAGGACCGCGAAGGGCTCGGGGTTCCGGTTCCAGGCGCGCGTCCACGTGTGCAGCTGGAGGAGGTCGATCGTGTCGGTGCCGAGGTTTTTCAGCCGCTGCTCGACGTTTTCCCGGAGATAGCTCTCCGGATAGCGCTCCGAGGCCACGCAGTAGGGGGAGGGCGGCCAGTGCCCCGGCATCTTCGGGGGCGTCTTTGTCGCGACGATGACCTTCCCGCTCCGCCCGCGGAGGGCCTGCCCGATCAGGCGCTCGCTCTTCCCGTCGCCGTACCCGGCCGCGGTGTCGATGAAGTTGACCCCCAGGTCGAGCGCCCGGCCAAGGGCCGCCAGGGATTCCGCCTCGCTCTGGGGCCCCCAGCTTCCGCCGATGGCCCAGGCGCCGAATCCGATTTCCGAAACCGAGAGGTTGGTTTTTCCCAGCAGTCGATGGTTCATTTTTTTTGGGGGGTGGCGGAGAAGCTCCGCCATTTCGCGAGAGGCAGGTTGGCGAGCGCGATCAGGGCCAGCTGGCTCGCCACAAAGGCGGTCAGCCACCAGAACGCGGCCTCCGTGAAGCCGTAGCTGTGCAGGCCCACGCCGAGCATGTTCGTCCCGAACCAGCTCCAGCTGGTGACGATGTTGCCGAAGATCGCCAGGCACATGAGCCCGCGCTGCCGGATCACCCCGCCCCAGCGGGCGTGGAGGATCAGGGCGTTCCACAGGACGATCATGACCGCGCCATTCTCCTTGGGATCCCATCCCCAGAACCGGCCCCAGGACTGGTCGGCCCAGATGCCGCCGAGGACGGTTCCGACGAAGCTGAACAGCGTGGCGAAGCAGACAATCCCGTAGACCATCCGCGCGAGCGCGTCGGCGGTCTCCCTGTCGAGCGACTTCGTGAAGACCCCTCGGATCACGTAGATGAGGGCGAGGCAGCCCGCGAGGAAGGTCGAGGCGTAGCCCGTGGTGACGACCACGACGTGGGTCCCGAGCCAGAAGTTCGAATCCAGCACGGCGCGCATCATTTCCATCGTGTCGCCGCCCAGGGCCAGGTGGTGCGCGATGATCAGGGTGGAGAAGCCGATCAGCCCCGCGGCCACACTCCCGATGGCGTTCCGGTAGATGACCTCGAGGACGATGCAGAGGGCGGCGGCCCCCCAGCCGATGAAGAGCGCCGAGGAGTACAGGTTGGTCACGGGGGGCCGGCCCTCAAGCCACATGCGAACCAGGATCCCCGCAGTGGCGGCGGCCCACGCGACGGCCACCAGCAGGAAGGCGCTCCTGCCCAGGGCCTGCGTCCAGGCGAGCCACGAAACGACGGCGAGGAGGAAGGCCAGCACGTACAGGGCTGTGCTCGTGGCAAAGGGGTCGGTCGCATTGAAGCGCACCTCCGCGTGGGTCTTCGCAAGGGCCTGGGAGCTGAGGCGCTTGTCCAACTCATCCTGGTAGAGGGCCACCAGGTGGTTGAACTGCACCGGCTGCTGGTGCCGCCAGGCGTAGCCGAGGCCGGCGTAGGCGAGCGCGGAGGCATTGACCTCGCCCGTCTGGAAGGTCTCCAGGAGGGCCTGGCCGGTGGTCCTCCAGGCGTTCGGGTCCGTGGAGCCAGGGTCCGGCGGTATGGCGAGGACGTTGGTGTCCCCGGCAAACTCGGCGAACCTCTGACCGATCGAAATCAGCGCCTGGACCGCGGCCTCGTCGTGCGGCTTGCCGGCCTGCTTCGCCCGGACCGCCGCGATCCCGTCCGGCAGCCTGCCCTGGAAGGTGAGCAAGTCCCCAAGGAAGTCCGGGGATTCGGGCGGGACCACGGTGTGCTTGAGCCGGTCGTAGAGGGTAAGGTTGGCCGCCAGCTGGACGACCGCCCTCTGGAAGGCCGTGCGCGAGGCCTCCTCGACGGGCTCCGCCAGCTTCTCCTGGCTGCCGATCGCCTGCAGGTACGGCGAAATCTGGTTGAAGGAAAACTGCCGGTAGCGCGTGTCGAGCATCCCAAGCGTCGCCATCACCTGGTCGGCCGTCCCGGAGTACCTGATCGCCAGGTTGTCGTCCGTCCTGCCGATCAGCGCCAGCAGGTCGGGGTTGTCGATCGTGAAGATCGCGTACCCGTCGGCCTTCCCGGGCCTGAAGAACACGTCGAGCAGCCAGTCGGTCGGCGTCAGTTCCCGGCCGTCGTCGGAAAGAAGGGGATGGTTCCCGTCCGGCGTGGTCAGGAACTGGTTCCCGTGGATCTCCAGGAGGGAGCTTCGCCCGAGGGTGTCCAGCGGCTTCATACGGCCGTCGGCGAGCACGGGAATCCGGCCGAAGCCCGCCAGGTCGAAGGCCCCGGGATTGCGCGGTGGCAGAAGCGTCCATCCCAGCCACGCGAGGGCGAGGACAAGGACGGCGTGGGGCAGGAACCTCTTCATGGCGCAACCTCCGCGCGCCGGCGCTTGCCGAAGAACCCGACAAGGTGGAAGCCGAACTGAACGAGCAGGCCCAAGGTGATGGTCGTGCAGGCCACGTACGGCAGGGTCCAGCTCGGGTTGTGCACGACCTGGAGGATCGAGGTATGGTCCTCATTGGCGAAACTCTGCTGGTAAAAGGTGAGGCCCGCCGCCCGCAGCGGGTTATTCATGTAGATCAGCACCTCGCGCTGGCCCGCTCCCGGCGTCGCCAGGCGCAGCCGGCTGGAGAAATTCCTGGGAATGTCGGTGCCCGGATAGATGTCGTGGCTGAACTTGAGGAGCGTCACGGAAAACGGCAGGTAGCGGCGCTCAAATCGAAGCGCGATCTTCCACGAGCGGCCCGCGTAGTCGAAGTGCTGCGGCATCCCGAGCTCGGTCGAGACCAGGAACGTGCCAAGCGAGCCGTCGGGCCCGTCCAGCTCCACGTACGCCGCCGGCATGTTCCTCTCATCCTCCTTGTAGGTGACCGCGAGCGGCGTCAGCGCGAGCTGCGTGCCCATGCCCGCGGTTGCCTGCGAGGGCGGGGCCCCCGGGGCGTCGCGGCGCATTTGGAGGGCCGCGTTGGGGAAGTATCCCTTGGAAACCACACGGAAGGGCAGGGCCGGATGCTGGACGGGGTCGCCCGCGGCGAGGATCCCCTCCGGAATCGCGACCACGTGGTCGACCTGCGGGTCCGTCGTGTCGACGACGGCCAGCTCGCAGTCCCGGTTGCTCTCGGAATAGTTCTTGGTCTGGCCCTCGTCGAGGCTGAGTTCGAACTCCTTCTGGAAGAGGCTCGTCAAGAAGCCCCCGGCAAGGAGCAACACCAGCCCGGCGTGGGTCAGCCAGATCCCGATCTTGCGCCACGTGAGCCGGAACCGGTGGAGGTGGGCGGCCGCGAGGTTCAGGAACAGCATGCCCCCGATGAAGTAGCCGCCCGGGAAGACGGGAAGCGCGAGGTCCGAGCCGGGGAGCTTCACGAGCACAAACAGGCTGTAGAAGAACTTTTGCTGGACCCCCCAGACGCCGAGGTCGGCCTGCTTCAGGGTGGCCCAGAAGATCAGGACGAGGCCGAGCGCGAGCAGGCCTATCGTGAGCCTCAGCGACACGAAGAAGTCGCGAAACTGTAGGGCGAGGTTCCTCATTGCGCGGACGCCGGCTTCACGGTCTTGAGGAAGTCGAGGAATGCCTGTTTCTGCGATGACACGACGGGGTCGGGCCCGATCAGCTTGAAGAACCAGGTTCCGTCCCCGAACGGGACGATGGCACCCAGGAGCCGCTTCGGGCCCTGGCTGCTCGCAAGATCAACCACCGCGAATGAGAGCCCGTTTGCCTGGAAGCGCTCGGCGGCCCCGGGGAGGCCTTCCTCCGGGAGCGGAGGCAGCCCCACCTGTCCACGCCAGCGGTTGATGTTCGCGAGCTCCCCGCCGACATCCCCAGGGAAAGCCGTGACGGAAAGGTCGGCCGAACCGCCGGCCCCCGGCACCGCAAAACTCGCCTTGCGCATGGGGGAACCGGGTCCCGGCTCCCAGGAAGGCGGGGCCGTCCACGTGAGGGACGCGCCGCTTGCGGTCGGCACGGCCGCACCCGCCATGGCGCCCCCGGGCGCGGACGGCTGGTCGCCGCCAGCGGGGCCACCGGTCCCTGCCGCCGGGAGCTCCGGGTCCTTCTCCTTGGGCACCGTGTATTCAGTGACCTTTTCCTCGCGGCAGCCGCTCAGGAGGAGGGGCGCGGCAGCCAAGGCAAGCGCGGCGAGGACCTGTCGGCGGAGACCCATGAATCCCAATGGGTCGCACGGTTCGCCAAAAACTTCAACCCAAGGATTGGGCAGCGATCGAACTGCAGGGACGCGCGGCCCGCGCGTCCGTGCCTGCGAATGGCCCTGAAGTTTGCCCGGACGGGCGGGCCGCCCGTCCCTACCTAAAAACGTCGGTTGAATTTCAGGTTTCATTTGCAACACTTGTCCCATGCGCCCGCCCATCCGCCTTTTACCTTTGTTCGCCCCTGCTTTGCTGATTGGCTCCGCGGCGATGTCGTGCGCACAACCCCCCTGGGCGTATCCCGCCGCCCCGCAGGGCGACGTCGTCGACGACTACCACGGCTCCAGGGTCGCCGATCCCTACCGCTGGCTGGAAAACCTGGATTCGCCGGAGACCCGGGCATGGGTGGCGGCCGAAAACGAACTCACCTTTGGTGTCCTGGACAAGCTCCCGCAGCGTGCCCGGTACACGGCCCGGCTGAAGGAACTCTGGAACTATCCGCGGTACGGGCTGCCCTTCACGGAGGCCGGGCTCGTATTCTACCGGAAGAACGACGGCCTCCAGAACCAGTCCGTGCTGTTCGTGCAGCCGGGCCTCGGGGCCCAGCCCAGGGTCCTGCTCGACCCCAATCCCCTTGCCGCGGACGGGACCATCGCGCTCACCACCACGGAGGTGTCCCACGATGGCAGGTGGCTCGGGTACGGCACGGCGGTGGCGGGATCAGACTGGAACGAATTCCGCGTTCGCGATGTCGCGACCGGACGCGACACACCGGACGTCATCCGCTGGGTCAAGTTCTCGGCGTTGTCCTGGACCCGCGACGGCCGCGGGTTCTTCTACTCGCGGTTTCCCGGGCCGAAGGGGGGAAAGGGACCCGAGGGGACGTTCGACGCCCTCGCGAACCAGGCGATCTACTACCACCGCCTGGGCACGCCGCAGGAGAGCGACGCGCTTGTGCTGGCGATTCCCTCCGAGCCGAAATGGCTGCTCTACGCGGGCGTTTCGGAGGACGGGCGGTACGCGGTCATTTCGATTGGCCGGGGCGACTCCGTGAACAACCTCCTGCGCGTCGTCGACCTGGCCGACCCGGCGGCGCCGGAGGTCGGGGCGCCTGCGGTCAAGGTGGCCGACGAGTGGAATGCCAAGTACAACGTCATCGGAAACCGCGGTCCGGTGTTCTTTGTCCAGACCAACCTGGGCGCTCCGCGCAACAGGGTCGTCGCGATCGACCTCAGCAATCCGGCCCCGGCCGCGTGGCGGACCGTGGTCCCCGAGGGTCCCGACACGATCGAGGACTCCGGCATTGTCGGGGGCAGGGTGGTGGCGAAGACCCTGCACGACGCCGCGAGCCGCCTGCTCGTGTACTCGGAGGAAGGAAGCCTGGTCCGGGAAATCCCGCTGCCCGGGATCGGATCCGTGGGAGGGTTCAGCGGCCACGAAGAATCCCCGGAGCTGTACTATAACTTCACGTCGTTCACCTACCCGGCGACCAACTTTCGCTGCGATGTGAACTCCGGGGCCAGCGAGCCATTCCATGCGCCCCAGGTTGCCTTTGACCCCTCCGCCTATGAGACCAAGGAGGTCTTTTACCCGTCCAAGGACGGCACGAAGTTGCCGATGTTCATCACGTCGAGGAAAGGCCTCGTGCTCGACGGCTCGGCGAAGGCCCTGCTGTATGGCTACGGCGGTTTCAATGTCTCATTGACCCCGTATTTCTCGGTGTCGAACCTGGCCTGGATGGAGCAGGGAGGGGTGTATGCCCAGCCAAGCCTTCGCGGGGGAGGGGAGTACGGCGAGGCGTGGCACGAGGCGGGGATGAAGGAGCGAAAGCAGAACGTCTTTGACGACTTCATCGCGGCGGCGGACTGGCTCTTTGCGAACCGGTACACCTCGCCCTCGCGTCTTGTGATCAGCGGCGGGAGCAACGGGGGACTCCTGATCGGGGCCACGCTGAACCAGCGCCCCGATCTCTGCCGGGTCGCGTGGCCGGACGTCGGCGTCATGGACATGCTCCGCTTCCAGAAATTCACGATCGGCTGGGCCTGGGTCGCAGACTATGGGTCGAGCGACGACTCCGCAGGCTTCAGGGTGCTGCGCGCCTACTCGCCGCTCCACAACGTGAAGCACGGGGCGCGGTACCCGGCCGTCCTCATCACGACCTCGGACCATGACGACCGGGTCTATCCGGCGCACTCGTTCAAGTATGCCGCGCAGATGCAGGCCTCCGCCTATGACGGCCCGGGAGCCCTGCCTGTCCTGATCCGGATCGAGACGCGGGCGGGCCACGGCGCGGGGAAGCCGATCTCCAAGGTGATCGAGGAGACGGCCGACAAGCTTGCGTTCGCGGAGTATTACCTGGACGGCGCCGCGACCGCCTCGGATGCGAAGACGCAGTAGCTGTGCGGCATCACGTGGACCGTGAAGGCGCACCGCGGGTCCTCGTCTTCGGAGGCGCGGCGGCCAAAGGACCGGTGGACCACGGGCTGGCCCGTGATCACCTGGCCCGTCACGAGGTCGCGCAGCACCGCCGTGCCCCCGGAGACCAGGACCCGCACGTCCGATTCCACCGGCAGGAATGACTGCACGATGAAGGTGTGGTTGTCGTAGGCGAAGAGGGCGACCTGCGCCGGCCCCTCCACGCGGACCGGAAAGTCCCGCATGACGTACGACTTGATTTCCGAGGTGACCTCCGGGGGAAGGCGGTACAGGTCCGCAAAGTTCTCGGGGACCGTCAGCACATAGAGCGCCCCCTTGGAATACTTCTCCATGAGAAGGAGCGGAAACCCGGTGCCGTCGGCCACGCCGCGGATGAGGGGCCAGGTCTCATTCGTGAGGAAGCGGATTTCGGGGAAGAGGACGGCCGGGTGCGGCCCCGGCCCGCCGAACTCGTTGCCGTTGCCGGCCCCGTATGCCCCCCAGTAGTCCTGCACCGCCGCCTTGTGGTCGGTGTACTCCAGCTCGGCGATGTCCTCGATTCCCCGTCCCTTGAGCGCCCGGAGCAGTCCCGAGGTGATCACCACGGACTTCCCGGCCGTGAGCTGGCCCTTGATCCTGGCGACAATGTCGGGATCAAACTTCGCCGACTCGGTGAGCAGCACCAGGCTCGCTGCCGTCGGAAAGTCGGGATGAAGGTCGATCGGAATTCCGATCATCCCGAGATAGTTGTGAAGGAAGTCCTCCCCGGTCGACTGGTAGGGCTTGTAGCAGGCGATGCCGATCGGGTTGCCCAGCTTCCCGAGGAAGCCGTCGACCTGCTCCAGGGAATATCCAGCCACGCGGGCCATCGTCGGTTCGGGTGCCCTCCCGGCAGGCTGGAGAAAGAACGGCGGCCGGATCTGCCCATAGTCAAAGCTCGTGGGAAGCCCCTGCCACGCGTAGCGGTCGCCCGACTGCACCGGGTTCAGCATGGCGGACCACTCAAAGAGCATGATCTCGGGGGCCTTGGCGAAGAGCGTGTCCCAGAGCTGCTCCGCATAGCGGTCGATGTACCGGACATCGTACGTGTCCACCCATCCGCCACCGTTCCCGCCCGGCTTGATGTTCTCGAAGTACCGGAAGATCTGGTAGCTCTCGTAGGGCTGGAGGTGCTGGTCGGTGACGACCCCCTCCCGGGTCTCCGTGCCCGTGTAGATCCCGGCGAACATCTTCGGCTCCTTGTCGAGGTCGTAGCCCAGCCCCTGGAAATGCTCATACCAGTTGGGAAATTTGATCACAATCCTGCAGGCCGGGTTGGCGGCCCTCGCGGGCTTGATCAGGAGGTTTTCGGCAACGTCGTCCATCAGGTCCAGTCGGAACTGGGTCCAGGTCCGGCCTCCCTTCGCCGCGATGTCGGAATCCGTCTTTGTGTTCACGAAGAAAAAGTCGTCGAGGATGATCTCGTCGAAATGGCGCGCCGTCATCGCAACTACGCCGCTCACGTACTCGCGGACCTTGGGGTCGGTGTAGGAGAACGACTCAAACTGGCCGCCGCCGCCGCCGGCGGACAACGCCATCCCGCCCGCGACCTTCACGCCCCGGTCGAGGAAGAATTTCTTCACCTGCTCGAGCACCTGCTCGTCGGCCACCTGGTAGCTGCGGTACGACTCGATGTAGACCTTGTCGACCTTGAGCTGGCGGCTGATTGTGTCCCAGTCGCGCTGCAGCACCTGAGGGTCCTTGAACTGCTGGACAACGCGGATCGGAATGTAGATCGCCGTCGAGAAGTTCTGGTAGCGGCCGGCGGCCGCAGCCGCCGACAAGGTTGCTAGGGCCAGCGCGAGGGCGCACAGGCCGTGTTTCAGGCGGGGTAGCGGGGTCATGGGTAGCCGAACCGATATGCACAAATCGCCACACCTGCAAGCCGGGCGGCCCGGACCCGGATTCTGTAGGTCAGCGAGCTTGCTCGCGCTC